>Ga0172373_10000044_pt1 | contig 169996 bp, 162 predicted proteins | sample Lak10m_2_FD_114546 | JGI IMG/M metagenome (GOLD analysis project Ga0172373, IMG submission 114546) | Freshwater microbial communities from Kabuno Bay, South-Kivu, Congo - kab_092012_10m | ecosystem: Environmental > Aquatic > Freshwater > Lake | place: Democratic Republic of the Congo... | reverse complement strand
TCGCCTGAAGCCGGCGCCGGCCCTCTGGCCTGTGCTGTTGAAAGGCTCAGGCCAGAGGGCCTCGCATTCCGACAGCCTTTTGGACTAACATAGATCGTGGTACGGCCCTCGGGGGCAGGTCAGCGCCGCCATTGAATCGCAGGCCATCGATCGTGATGTTGTTTGACGCAACCGTGAAGGCGCCGTTGATCGTGCTCTCGGCGCCGCGCGTGGCATTTCCTGACACGCCGAAATTCGCACCCTGGAACGTGAGCGCCTTGTTGATCGTGACGTTTTCAGAGTAGGTGCCGGCTGCAATGACGATGATGTCGCCGGCCGAGGCTGCATTGACAGCCGTCTGAATGCTTTCCCCGGGATTGACATAAATGGTGGCTGCCATCGCGTGCTGGGCAGCAGCCAGCGCCGCCGCACTTGCAAACACAGACACGAGCAGTTTCTGACGAAGACCCAGCTTCATGACCCCAATCCCCCATTAAACTTAAAGTTGCACTCCGAGACGTGCCGGAATGTATCAGGGGTAAAAGCTGTGACGCAGGAGTAGGTTTCCAATGAGTGTTCGAATCAACCGCGCGTGTGGTTCGCCCGCAACAGGCGAGGTTTTGCAAGTGTTTTAGTGCGTGTGTGGGGGGAATTCCCCTGAAATCAGGGGTTTCCGGTGACGGTGCACTCAATTCCCTGACGCGGGTGCTGCCGCTTCAGGTTCGTGCGGGAATTGAGTGCCCCGTCACCGAAGGGCGCCTCGCACATGGCTGCGAAGCCATCGGGCAAAGTCTTCTTCGCCGGTGTCCCCTGACGCGAGCGACAGGATGGCCGTGGTCGCCTCAACTTCGCCCGCCATCAGGTCGATACCGTTCACCTTCAGGAAAACATAGGCCGCGAGCAGGCCCGCGCGCTTGTTCCCGTCGACGAAAGGATGATTGCGGATGATGCCAAACGCATAGGCGGCGGCCAGGCGGCACAGATCCGTCTCGCCACAGGCGTGGAGGTTCTCTGCCCGCGCAAGTGCCGATACCAGAAGCCCCTCGTCGCGAACGCCGACTGCGCCGCCGTGCTCCGCAAGCTGCATCTCGTGAACCGCGAGAATGACGTCCTTGCGCAGCCAGACAGGCGAACTCACTTGGCGAGTTCGCGCAGCGCGTTCCGGTACTGGGCCATGCCGTCCCGCGCGGCCTGCATCTGCGCGTCGAAGGCTGGGTCATAGGGCGTTATCCGCAAGGATCCGTCAGGCGTCTCCGTCAGGTAGAGCGCGTCGCCGTCTTTCACGTTCAGACGGGCCAGCATCTCCTTGGGCAGAACGACGCCGAGGGAATTGCCGACGGGGCGGATCTTGAGGGTTGTCATGTCGGCTCCATAACGCATGTTATTACGTGAGTAATAACATTCTGTTGTCTTGGGGGCAAGCGATTTCGTTAATTTCGGTGACAGTGCACTCAATTCCTGACGCGGAGGGCTGCCGCGTCTGCTTTGAGAGGCGTTGTCCTCAATTCTGGTACCCGCCTGTCGAATAAGGTAGGTTCTGCATTGGCTGGAGCGATACCTGATGGTTTGCCGCGATATCATTGAGCGCATCAAAGCCCGTGCTGAGGCCGTCAGGTCCCTTGGCGCGACGGCGCTCTACATTTATGGCTCGCGGGCGCGTGGCGATGACAGGCCCGACAGCGATCTGGACGTCTTTGTCGACTTCGATCCGGGCCGTTTCTCGTTCGTGGAACTGGTCGCGCTGGAGGAAATGCTGTCTCGAGAACTCGGTTTGAGGGTTCAACTCGGTACGCACGATGCGCTTCACCCGCTGATGAGGTCACGGATCGAGCGCGAAGCCGTTCGGGTGCTGTGAGTGGCAGATGAAGGACCAGCTCATCGCCTTGCATGACATTATGGCCGAAATCTCATTCCTCGAGTCAGTTCGCGATCGATTGACGTTCGAAACGTTCAGGGCAAGCTCTCTTGATGTCCGTGCAACATCTTACTCGATCCTGGTGATATCTGAAGCCGTGCGTCGCATTCCGGACGCTTGGCTCTCACACCATCCCGAGGTGCCCTGGCATGCCATTCGCACGATTGGCAACAAACTGCGCCACGAGTATCAGCGGGTCAGTGACGTCATTCTTTGGGGCATCATCTCAACTCACGCCAGCGTGCTGAAGGCAGCAATAAGCGAAATGCTTGCCACCCGCTTCGATACGTAGGCGCGCTTCCAATAATTTCGGTGACAGTGCTGGAGTGCACCCAATTCCCGGCGGCCGGTGGCTATCCCGTCGGAGTTGAGCAAGAAGTGAGTGCCCCGTCACCGAAGTCACACCCGGCTCTTGCGCCCCTCCCAGAAGGGCTTGCGCAGGTCGCGCTTGAGGATCTTGCCGGAACCGTTGCGCGGGATCTCGTCCATGAAGGACAGCGAGCGCGGGACCTTGTAGCCGGCCAGCTTGCCGCGCGCATGCGCGATGATCTCGTCCTTCGAGAGGTTCGCGCCCCGGCGCAGCACCAGGATCGCGTGCACCGCCTCGCCCCATTCGTCGTCGGGGATGCCGAACACGGCCACGTCGTTGATGTCGGCGTGCGCCTCGAGGGCAGCTTCGATCTCGGCCGGGTAGATGTTCACCCCGCCCGAGATGATCATGTCCTTCTTGCGGTCGCAGATGTAATAGAAGCCTTCCTCGTCGCGATAGGCGATGTCGCCCACCGTCTGCCAGCCGTCGCGCCGGTCCGACATGAACTTGTCGTGGGCCTTGTGGTAGGTCGAGAACATGTTGCCGCTCTTCACGTAGAGCTCGCCCTCGGTGTTCGCCGCCGTCACCGGCTTGCCTTCCTCGTCGAACAGCATGATCTCGACGCCCGGCGCCGGCCGTCCGCAGGACCCTGGCTTCGACAGCTGGAACTCGGGCCGCAGCACCGTGTTCACGCCCATCTCGGTCGAGCCATAGATTTCAAACAGGGACAGCTTGGGGAAGCGTGACAGATAAAGTTGCTTCAGCGCATAGGACCACGGCGCGGCATTGCCGATCATGCGCGCCATCGAGCTCACGTCATACTTGCGGAAGATGGCCTCGGGCGTCTGGCACACGCGCCGGATCGGCGTCGGCGCCGCGAATGTCGTCGTCACGCGGTACTTGTCGACAAGGCGCAGCCAGTCCTCCTCGTCGAACTTGTGCTGCAGTACGCAGGTGTGTCCCTGGCGGAGCGATGTCGCGAGGAAGCCACCAGGGCCTGAATGATAGAGTGGGCCGGTGGTGAGGTAGACGTCACCCGGCTGGTAGCCGATCTCGGCCCAGAGCGCCGCCGACTGCTGCGGGTTGCCAAGCGACGAACGCACGGCACCCTTCGGCTTGCCCGTGGTGCCCGAGGTGTAGATCATCGTCATCGGCTCACCCGCCGGTTCCTTGAGCACCGGCGGCGTACCGGGTTGCGCCTCCAGCAGCGGCTCGACGCGGCGCTGCCCCTCGAGAGGCGCGCCATCAAACACGAGCACGTCGCGCACCTTCGGCGTTTCCGGACGGATCTTCAGGAAGAGGTCGGCGAATTCTGCATCGGTGAACACGACGACGGAGTCCGAGTTGTCGGTGACATAGGCCGATTCTTCATGCGTGAGGCGATAGTTGAGCGGAACGCCAACGGCACCGATCTTGCGCACCGCATTTGTCAGGGCGACGAGCCAGCACGAATTCTGTCCGCAGGACAGCACGCGATCATTCGGACGCACGCCCAGCTCGACCAGCAGGCGGGCCAGCTGGTTCGCTTTCTCCTCGAGCTGCGCAAAGGTCCACGTGACGAGGTGCCCGTCGGGCCGGTCGTCGACCAGGGCCGTGCGCGAGCCGATGCGTGCAGCGAGATCAGTGAGGATGTCGGTCATGAAGCAACCCGGTTTTCGTGGCGATGAAGGCACCACTGTCGCCGGATGTGAGGGGCAGACGCAACAGGGAACTGCCGCCAGGCGGCGGCAGTCGTCGATCAGCTATGAGACGGTCAGGGGTTAGGTGTCGCCGTCACGACCGCCGGTCGCGCGCATGGCGGCGCAGGCCGCTGCCGACGAGCAGGCCGTGACAAAGGTTCCCCACGCCATGTCGATGACGGTGACCTTGAGCGACCACATTTTCAGGGTCGCAAGATTGGTGAGGTCATAGGTGCCATAGGCGACGAGGCCGAGCACCGCGCCCGTCACGGCCGCCGTGACGATCGAGCCGTCGCGATATCCCGGATAGGCGGCCAGGACCACCATGCCGGCGACATAGATGAGGTAGAAGGCGACGGCGGCGGGCAGGAAGAAATTGTCGGCCAGCATCGCGCCGACTTCAGGCCGGTAGATGGCCTCCGAGACCATGCTCAGCCAGACAATATCCATAACCAGGAACACCACCGCGGCGGCAGCATAGGCGGCAAGGAATCTGAGCATGAGCGTCGTCCTGATTTGCATAGGGTTCGTACGCAGTAAAGGCCCTTACGGATCATTTCTCGTGACCTGGCATGCACCCGCAAACACAACGGCCTGCCGTCCGGTGAGGAGGGCAGGCCGGAATATGAGGTTCCGGCAGGATCAGAAATTGATCTGCACGCGCCGGTTCTGCGGTTCGCGCACGCCGTCCGCGGTAGGCACCAGCGGCTCGCTCTCGCCCACGCCGCGCAGCGTGATCGCCGATCCTGACACGCCTTCCTGCACCATCACCTTCCGGACAGCCTGTGCACGGCGCATCGACAGCGCCTTGTTGTAGGCTGGTGACCCCGCACGGTCGGCATGGCCCACGATGCGGATGTTCGCCGTCCCAAGCTGGGTTGCCGCGGTCGCCGCCTGCTGCACCGTCGCCAGCGCCTGCGGCGTCAGCGCCGCGCTGTTGAAGCGGAAGAAGACCAGGAACTCGCGCGGCTCGGGCACGGGCGGAAGAGAAGGCGGCTGCGGCTCGATCGTCGTCGGTGGCGCCGGCCTGTCCAGGAAGAAGCGCACGCCCAGGCTCGCCGTGTGCTTCTGCAGTTCCTCGCCCTCCGTGCCAAGCCCGCCGCCTGCATCGAAGCCGCCATCGGCGACATTGAGATAGCGGTAACTCGCAAACAGCGTCAGCCGCTCGGTCACGTCGACATTCAGCCCCAGCACGCCCTGATAGGCAAAGCGCCACGCATCGCTGTCGATGGATCCAGCGGCGACCGCGGTCTCCAGGTTGGCATGGTCGCCACCGGCGCCAAGCCCGACTGCTAGCGAAAGGCCCTCGGCCAGCCGCACGTCGTGGATCATGTTGAACATCGCCGAATACTCGGTCAGCCGCCCGTCGGCATCGGTCGTGATCCCGCCGGCTTCGTGCTGCGCCAGCCCGTTGCGCCGGAACCCGCCCTCAAGCTCCAGCCGCCAGTTCTGCCGCGAGAACCCGACGCTCCCGAGCGCGGCCCACCCCCCGTCAAAGGTCGAGCGGTTCGCAACGCTGGGCACGGCCGGGGCGGCTGTGCTGCCATGCAGATAGTCCCAGGAATCGACCTTGGACCCACCACCCTCGAGGCTCACATACCAGCCGTCGCCTGCAAGCGCCGCCGGGGTCATCGCAAGAAAAAGGGACAGTATGGACCCGTTCCGGATCAAGGCTCTCGACAGCATGCTGGACACCCCGGACTGAAGTTCATTCTTTTGCGTCCCGTCTGCCCGCCCGGGAAGGGCAGGGCGAATCAGGCCGTGGAAGGATGGTAGGAGGAAGGAATCTGTTCCTGTTACGCGCAGCGCGCGCAGGCCCGCCCGCCATGTCGCGGCACAGGTGTGCGCCGCCGCGGGGGCCATGAAAAAAGGCGGGAGTTGCGCCCCCGCCTTCGACTGTCAGGTCCTGATGATCCTGTGGATTAAGGCAGCGCGATGTCGACGCGGCGGTTCTGCGGTTCGCGCACGCCGTCATCGGTTGGCACCAGCGGGCTGGTTTCGCCCTTGGCCGTCACGCCAATCGCAGCCTCCGGCACGCCTTCGGACACGAGCGCCGACTTCACGTTCGTGGCGCGCCGCAGCGAAAGGGCATCGTTATAGCTGTCCGAACCCGAGCGGTCGGCATGGCCCAACACCGAGATCCGCGCGCTGCCCTGTTCCTTGGCAACGCCCGCAGCCTGCCGGATGACGACAAGCGCCTCCGGCAGCAGTTCCGCACTGTCATGGCCGAAGAAGATGATGAAGTCCGTCGGCGCCTTGGGCGGCGGCGGCGGGGGAGGGGGCGGCGGTGGCGGCGGGGGAGCAGCCTCGCCACCCAGCGCAAAGCGCAGGCCAACACTCACCGTGTGCTTGCCGAGGTCGTCGAGCTGGTAGGTGTCCAGCCCCGCCGGGGTCGTGATCCGCGACGACAGGTCAGGCCCGTTCACCCGCAGGTAGCGATAGTCCAGCGTGAGATCCAGGTTCTTCGACAGCGCGAATGACAGGCCGGCAAGGCCCTGCCATGCGAAGTTCCACTGGTCGTCGTCGAAGCCGGTCGTGTCGAATTTCAGGTTGGCGAAATCGCCGCCAACGCCGCCACCCACCGACAGGTTCAGCGAGCGCGACAGCCGCACGTCATAGAGCGCGTTGACCATCGCCGTCCATTCGTCGAGGTCGATATTAAGTGCGCCGTCAAAGCCGTTGTGGCGATAGCCGCCCTCCAGCTCGAGGCGCCAGCTGGCCAGCCCATAGCCGACGGTGGCAAAGGCAGCCCAGCCCGTGTCGACCTCCCACGTGCCGGCAAGCGGCACGTCGGGGCCGGCCGCATCGGGGTTGCGCAGGCCCGCATAATCGATGTCATCGATCATCGTGCCGCCACCGGCAAGGCCGACATACCAGCCCTGGCCAGCCTGTGCGGTGCCGGACAGCAGGAGCGCGACGGCCGTCGCCGCACCGTAGAATCCAAGTCTCGTGTTCATGGGCCTCACCATTGTTCAGAGAATCAATCAGCGTTCAAAACCTAGGCCGGAGGTAACTTGATTCGCTGTCGCCGGGAGGCCACAGGTCCCGTCATAACTGTCAGGGGCGTTGCATAAATCACTCTGTGCACGGAGCAATGGGTGTCTCGGGCACCACGCAGCTGTGGATGACCAAACGATACGTCACGTCGTTGCAAAATTCGCACGTCACGCGCAAACGTTGAGTCGCGACCGAATCGCCGCAGCCCCACGCGACTCGAATCAGTTACGAGTGATTCCATGTTCAGGGGGTTGGGGCATCTCGTTCGTTCCATGTTCGGTGGGCGGCGTCGCACGCAGGCGTCGCCGCCGGACATGGAACGAACCGGCGATCGGAGCGTGCGCGGCGAGGCGCACGAACCCGGTGACACCTTGCGCCGCGCAATGGATGCAGCCTCGAGGTCCCGGGCCGCCGAAAGCGAGCCACCCGACACGGCCGCGCCGCGCGAACCTTGGCCGGTTGGCGACGACCACGACCTGCCCACGCTGTTCCTTCATGGCCGGCCATCGGAGCCACCGCGCCCACGTTCAATAAAGCCGAAGGCCCCATCCCGGTCCCGCGCAAGGACGCTGCCCGCCGACGCCGTCTGGCTGACCGATGCCGTCGTGTGGAGCCAGTGCGGTTCATGGCGCGAGTTCTGGCTGCCGCCCACCGATGCCGGAACCTCGGCCCGCATCGCCGGGTTCATCGCGCACGCCGCTGCCGGCGAGCTCGAGATCTGGGGGCGCCTTCCCGGCGAGACGCACTGGAAACCGGTCAAGGCAAGCCACTGGAAGAAGGCCCGTCTCGATCCGCTCGCCTTCCTGCAGGGCCGCGAGCACGCCTTCAGCCTCGCCCCGCCACCTCGCGCCCGCAAGGCCGATCCCGAAGCGCCACCCCGCGAACCGGTGAGATACGAGGCCCTTAAGGTCAGCCGCGCCGCCGTCGAGGCCCTGTTCATCCAGTCCGGCGATCCGCTCAGCGCCGTCGCCTGACGGCCCGGCCCCCGCGGGCCTCAGGCGCGCAGGATTCCCCGAACGACAGGGCCCGCGCTACACTGCGCTGCCATCGCAGCCGCAATCGAAGGGCCGTCCCATGTCCATGTCCGCCGCCGACGCCGAGTTCCAGTCCCTGCGCATGTGCCCGACCGTCGCCTGGCCGACCGTTGCGCTCTTCTTCGTCTGCGTGGGGATCATCGGCAGCATCTGGTATGTCTGCATCGCCCACGGCTTTCCGCTCTGGGCCGGCGCCATCATCAACGGCGTGACCGCGTACTACCTCTTTTCCGTGGTGCACGACAGTTCCCACAACGCCCTCAGCCGCATCAAGCTGGTCAATGAAACGCTCGGGCGCATCGGCCTCGTCTATTTCGCGCCGCTCGCGCCCATGGACGTCGCCCGCTTCATTCACATGGCCCACCACCGCTACGCCAACGATCCCGCGCGCGACCCGGATGCCTACAGCCACAAGCTCGACTGGCTCTTCCCGCTGCGCTGGGCGAACTTCGATTACTTCTACACCAAATGGTTCTTCACCAGGGGTGGCGAGTTCGCCCGCCGCAAATACGTACCGCTCGCCCTCTACGTGGCGACCATCCTCGCCGGTGCCGGCGCCATCGTCTACGCCGGCTATGGCTGGGAGCTGCTGATGCTCTGGATCGTGCCCACCCGCATCTCCTCGTTCCTGTTCGTCTTCGTCTTCTCCTTCCTGACCCACCAGCCCTTCGAGACGCTGGCCCAGGAAAACGAATACAAGGCCAGCGCCCTGCGCCTCGGCGCCGGCTGGTTCTGGACGCCGCTCATGGCCAACCACAACTACCACCTCATGCACCACCTCTACCCCAGCGCCCCGTTCTACGTGTACCAGCGCCTGTGGAACCTCAGGCGCGACACCATCCAGAACGAACACCCCCTCACACCCCCCACCTGGGGCCTGAGCAAGGGCACCAGGGACACGGTGAAAGGGTAGAGAGGGGGATCGAACCCCCAGCCCACCAATCCGCCTCATCCATCCTGTCCCTTTAAACGCGCGTCATGGCCGGTCGCACGGCAGTGCGAACCGGCCATGACGGTGCATCAAAATCGATGCGGCGGGCAGGATGCACGCGATCCCGGGAGCGCGGGCGTCCTCGCCCGCAGAAATCCGCCACCCCACCCCCTGCGACAATTTGTTCTCTTTTTGTTTTCGGCGATTTCGGCGATGTTCGGCGCTGTCAATCCCTAGCGTCGGAATCTGTCCACGGGCGAAGCCACTCCGGTTTCCCCCGCTAATCCGCCGTTTTTTCTTGCACCCCACCACCCCCTGAGACCACCCCATGACCAAATTCAACGTCCCGCCTAAGGGCGGCGGCGCGCCTGCGGGCGCGGGTACGCTCCTGTCGCGGAAATTCGCGCAGGGCCTGCTCAAGAGCTTTGAACACACCGGCCAGAAGGCCATCGACGACCTCGCCGAACAGAACCCCGTCCAGTACCTGCGCTTTGTCTCCGGCATCGCGCCGGACGGGCAGGGCGCGGGCCCCCTCACGGATCTTTCAGATGACGAACTTGCAGCCCTCCTCGATTACCTCCGGAAAGCTATCGACGCTGAACCGCCTGCTCCAGGCCGAGGCGACAGCCCGCAAGGCGAGGAACCGCCTGGGCCACTACCAGCCTTACGCGCGCCAGAAACGCTTTCATGATTTCGGCGCCACCTGCACCCAGCGCCTGCTGCGCGCGGGCAACCAGCAGGGCAAGACCTTTTCCGGCGCCATGGAGATGGCGATCCACCTGACCGGCCGCTACCCGCTTTGGTGGCAGGGCCGCCGCTTCACCCATCCCATCGACGCCTGGGCCGCCTGCGACACCGGCGAGACCACGCGCGACAACCCGCAGGCAGCCCTCATGGGCCCGCTCGGCGCCTGGGGCACGGGGGCCATCCCGGCCGACGCGCTCATCGAGGCAAAACGGGGACAGGGTGTCGCCGACCTGGTCGACACCGTCCTCGTCAGCCACGCCACGGGCGGCGTCTCCAAGCTTGGCTTCAAGCGCTACGACCAGGGACGCCAGGCCTGGCAGGGCCCCTCCAGGCACGTGATCTGGTGCGACGAGGAACCGCCCGAGCAAATCTACAACGAAGCGCTCGCCCGCCTCATCGCCACCGGCGGCATGGTCTACACGACCTTCACGCCGCTGCTCGGCATGAGCACGATCGTCACGCGCCTCATGCGCAGCCACGACGGCATCACCTGCGCCGACGTGAACATGACGATCGAGGACGCGCTGCACATCCGCCCGCAGGACCGCGCCGGCATCGCCGCCGGCTTTCCCGAGCACGAGCGCGACGCGCGCCTCTCGGGCATCCCCGGCCTCGGCAGCGGCCGCGTGTTCCCGCTGGCGCCCGCCGACATACGCTGCCGCGCCTTCGACATCCCCGACACCTGGCCGGTGCTGGGCGGCATGGATTTCGGCTACGACCACCCCTTCGCCGCGGTGCGCATCGCCCACGACGAGGAGGCCGACTGCCTCTATGTCACCAACACCTTCCGCGCCCGCAACGAGACGCCCGCCCTGCACGCCGCCGCGCTGCGCCGCTGGGGCCGAGATCTGGTCTGGGCGTGGCCACACGATGGCCTGGCCACCGAGAAGGGTTCGGGCCGGCAATTGATGACGCTCTACGAGGAGGAAGGCCTCAACATGCTGCCCGTGCACGCGACACACCCGAAGGGCGGCTACCTCGTCGAGCCCGGCATCATCGAGATGATCGAGCGCATGCGCACCGGACGCTTCAAGGTGTTCGAGCACCTCGACGACTGGTTCCGCGAGTTCGAGACCTATCACCGCCTCAACGGCAAGATCGTCAAGCGCGACGACGACCTGATGTCGGCAACGCGCGTGGCGCTGATGATGCTGCGCCACGCGGCAGCCCCGTTCGAGGCGCTGCTGCCACCTCCGGCCAGCCCGCGCCGGCGCGATGACGCCGACCTCACCTGGTACTGAACCCAAAGGACCCATGAAAGGAACACCCACGCCATGTGCGCCCCCATCGCCCTGACGGGCCTGCAGCTTGCCGGCTCGCTTGCGGGTGCCGCCGCAAGCGCCCGCGAAATGAAGCGCGAGGCCACCGAGGCCGAGCGCGCCGCCCGCGCCGACGCTGCAACGCTGACCGCCCGCGCCGCCAACGCCCGCGCCGAGGCGCTTGACCGCACGGCGGCCCAGCGCGTGCGCGCCTTCACCTCAGGCGTCGACCCGCAATCGAACTCCGTGGTGGAAAGCCTCGCTGCCGCCCACGCCCGCAACCTCGACGGCGTCGGCACGCTCGGCCAGTCAGCCGCTCAGGTCCTGTATGAAGGGCAGATGCGCGCACGCGCCTTGCGCGCCGGTCGCCACGCGGCGCTGGCGCGCTCGCTGCTGGGCCTCGCCACCACGCTCGCCGAGCGGGGCAACGGCGGGAATCGGCTCCGGATCTGACGCCCCGCAGCGCCTAATTAAGGACGTTACGTGCACAAATGCATCGCGAAAAGTCAAGTCTCACCGCCCCGCGACCCTTTATGGAAAACCTTGATAAATAGCCAAAAAATGGCCCTCCGGCGTTGGTTAACAGCGCCGTTTGCCAGTGGGGTGTGGCGCACGGGTGACTATTGCCACCACCGGGAACGACTATCATCCGGTCATGTTTAACGTGCTGTCGGTCAAGCCATTTTCATGGCGCCACCGCCAGCCTCATTTGGAAGCTGGGGTTCGCTCAATGAACATGAAGACTTATCTGCTTGGTGCCGCGGCAGCGGTGGTTCTCACGGGCGCAGCCAATGCCGGCTTCGACCGCGACGGTTGGTATGTCGGCCTCGAAGGCGGCTTTGTGAACGTGGAAGACACCTCGATCACGGTTTCGGGTTCGGGCGGCGCGCGGGCCCTCGATCTCGACGGCGGCTGGGGCGTGCTTGGCACGGCCGGCTACGCGCTCACCGACAGCAACTGGCGCGTTGAAGGTGAATTCGGCTACCGCTTCAACGACGGTCCGGCGGTCATCACGTCCTGTACGGGGTTTACGGCGATCGTTTGTACGTCGAACACGCCCGAACTGACCGAGTGGACCTACATGGTCAACGCGGTCTACGACTTCAAGTTCAGCTCCGAGCGCTTCGGCTTCAGCCTCGGCGCCGGCGCTGGCGTCGACAACGCCCGCCTCGAGTTCGTTGGCTACTCGACGCCCCCGGGTGTCGACCGCAGCGACTGGAAGTTCGCCGCCCAGGGTCTTGCTGGCGCGACCTTCCGCATCAGCCAGCACTGGGATGTCGTGGCGAACTATCGCTATCTGTTCGTGAACGAGCCCGAGCTCTACCTCACGCCGGAAGTCGAGATGCGCAAGCACACCTTCTCGGTCGGCTTCCGCTATGGCTACAACGAGCCGCCGGCCGCTCCGGTCGAGCCGCCGCCGCCGCCGCCCCCGCCGCCGCCCGCGGCGCCGAAGCAGTTCATCGTCTTCTTCGGCTTCAACAAGTGCAACATCACGGCTGAAGCCGACTCGGTCCTCGCCGAGGCTGCTGCCGCCGCGAAGGCGACGGGCGCTGCGGCGATCCGCGTTGTCGGCCACACCGATACGTCGGGCTCCAACGCCTATAACCAGAAGCTCTCCGAGTGCCGCGCCGATGCGGTCAAGACGAACCTGGTTGGCAAGGGCATCGCCGAAGCAGGCATCACGACCTCGGGCAAGGGTGAAGCCGAGCTCATGGTCCAGACCGGTGACGGCGTGAAGGAACCCCAGAACCGCCGCGCAACGGTTGACCTGAACTAGTCTTCAGGACCACTGGATAAGGTTCAGGGGCGGGAGAGCAATCTCCCGCCCTTTTTCGTGCGCGCCGACAGCAGGTCGCGGAGGATCTTGCGCAAGGCCCGGTCACGCTTGAGGTGCCACTCGCGGCTCATCGCGGCCCGCCGGTCGTGAAATGCCTCGGCATAGAGCAGTTGCCAGCGTCGCCCGCGCGTGAACCTGGCCCCGCGCGCCGTGTTGTGTAGGGCGAGCCGGGCCTCGAGGTCGACGGTCCAGCCCACATAGGTCACCGTCCCGCGCGCCCCGCGCGTGCCGATGACATACACAAAGCACGACGGCCGCCGGGGCTTTCGCCCGGGCGGCCGCAGTGGCTTCGGCGTTGGTCTGGTTTTAGTTGCCGAAGACGCGGACGGTCGCCGTGCCGCGACGCCACGAGTTCTCTTCGTATTTGAGGACGATGGCACGGATGTTCCTGTTGTTGCCGTTGAGATCGATGTTGCGCGTGCAGTCACCCGGCCGGATTTCTGAGCGCGTGCTGATGTCCTGGTGACCGCCATTCTCGTAATGCACGTCGATGTCGATGATACGCACCGGCGCGCGATAGGCGCAAACCTTGATGCGATCGAATTTGCGATTGCCCGGCAGGTTGATCGTATCGACCTCGGCGCGCTCGCTCACGTTCAGTGTGCCGAGCAGGTCCCAGCCAAAGGCGAGCGCCGGCGTCGAAAGGGCAAGGCTCGAGGCGAGTGTTGCAGCGGCAGCAGTCAGGTAGATCGTCTTCATGGTGTCGTTTCCTCTTGTTTGGATCCAGCCCGCTTCAGGTCCGGATGCGGGCGGAATATGGCGCCCGCTGCATGAACCGCAGATGAAACGAATACGCCCGCAGTCGCCAACCGAACGACCTGTGACTACCGTCACGCACGCGCAGTCAGCAGGCAGGAATTCAAGGAAAAAGGAGCCTCATTCATGATGACCCGGAGCGATGCCGAGGCCGTCTGCAACAACCTGCGCGCGCGCGACCGCGCGGAAATTGCCTGCTATGGTTACACGCCCGCCATGGCCGTCGAGGCCTTCCTCGTGCCCGCTGTGCTCGCCCGCGCCTTCCACGACGCGCAAGGCCCGCAGGCCCTCATTGCCTTCCACGCGCTCACGCCCGCAACGCTTGCCGTCTCGCTCATGGCCACCGAGCGCTGGCCTGCCGTGGCGCGGCGCGTGTTCCGGTGGGGACATGCGCGCGCAAGACCCTTCCTGCTCGCGCGCGGCTTCCGCCGGGCCGAGTGCCGGACCATGGAAGGCCACGCCGACGCCATCCGCTTCCTCGGGCGCCTCGGCTTCGTGCGCGAGTGCCATGTCCCCTTGTTCGGCGCCGACGGCGCCACCTTCATCCAATATGCCTGGAGACTGAACGACCATGTGCCTTTTCAAGTCACCCAAGATGCCCCCGCCACCTCCGCCACCCCCGCGCCCTGAGACGCGTCAGGAGGAAGAGTTGCGCGAGCGTCGCCGCCTCGTGCGCCGCCAGGGCCAGTACATCTCGCCCTTTGCGGTGACACCGCAATCGCTGGCCAATCCCTATGTGCAGAAGACGCTGCTCGGCGGGTAGGCGCGCTCAGTCGAGCTTGAACTCGATCACCGCCTCGGTGACGAGCGGACGTCCCGGCGGCTGGTAGCGCCAGCGCCGGACCGCGTCGAGGGCTGCCGCATCGAATAGCCCCGCCGGCTCCGACGCGACGACCACCGCCTCGCTCACCGTGCCATCCGGCGCGATGGTCAGGCGCACGCGCACGAGGCCTTCCTTCTCTCGCTCCAGCGCCCGGCGCGGATAAACCGGCCGGGGCTGCGCGATGGGGCGGGCCACGATGTCGGCGGGCGTTGCGGGCGGGGCGGTCGCCGCCACACCCGGCAGGGCGGGATAGGGCAGGGGCTCGAGACGCGGAATGTCCGGTGGCGCCAGCGAGGGGCCCTGCGCATTCGGGTCGAACGGATAGCCCTGCACCTCCTGCTGTGTCACGACAGGAACAAATTCCGGAGTGCCGAAGCCGCGGATCAGCGGCTCGGCCTGGTAGATCCCGATGACGATCACGAGCGGCAGCCCGATCCAGCGCGCCAGCCACCACAGCGCCGCCTTGTCCGCCGCACGCGGATCAGGTCCACCCGCAAGGGCTGATGGCTCGTGGCTGTCAGTCATGTCCCCTTGTCCTCGACACCGCGCCCGCCGACGCAACCGCATGAATATGACCCTAATATGACGGATACCTTGATGAAATCCATCTCCCCGCAACAACTTGTATCGCAGTGCAACAGGCTCAAGGCCGAACGCGCCGCCACCGAGCGCCAGTGGCGCGAGATCGCCGCCTACATGCGCCCCCAGCACCTGCCAGGCCTCATCGAGGCGCAGGGTTCCGCCCGCCGCTCGGTGCTGCTGCTCGATTCGACCGCAAGGCTCGCCGTCGAAGGCTTTGCCGCCGGCATCTTCGGCATGATGACGAACCCCGCCAGCCGCTGGTTCGCCCTCAGGCTGGCCGACGAGGCGCTGAACGCCTTCGACCCCGTGCGCGACTGGCTCTGGGACGCCGAGACCAGGCTTCTCGCCTCGTTCGGCCCGCAGGCCTCGCGCTTCTACGCGGTCCTGCCCGAACTCTTCGCCGATCTCGCCTGCTTCGGCACGGCGGTCTTCTATTCCGAGGAGATCGGTCGTACCGGACGCTTCAACGACGCGGTACGCCCGCTGGCCGAATGCTTCATCGCCGAGAACGCCGCGGGCGAGGTCGACACCGTCTTCCGTCGCTTCACGCTCGACCCCGCACAAGCCGTTGAACTGTTCGGCGACGCCGTCTCGGCGCGCACGCGCAAGGCCGCCCTCGCCGGATCGCGCGACCGCGTCGCGTTCCTGCATGCCGTCTTGCCCGACACGGCACCGGATGCAGCCCGCCCCTTCGCCTCGGTCCACATCGAGGAAGAAGGCGCAACGCTGGTTGCGCGCGACGGCTATTTCGAGATGCCCTACCAGGTACCGCGCTGGACGCAAGGCGCGGGCGAGGCCTATGGCCGGGGCATCGGCGACCAGGTCCTGCCCGACATGCGCCTTCTCGTGCGCATGGAAGAGACGGTGCTGCGCGCGGCCGAGCTGATGGCCGACCCGCCAATGGCCGTGCCGGACAAGGGGCTCGCCCGCGGCGCGCATGTCAGGCCCGGCGGCATTTCCTATGGCGCGCTCGACCATGACGGCGGCCTGCGCATCAAGCCGATCTACACCGGCGCCAATCCGGCGATGGCGCTCGAGCTGATCGAGCAGCGCCGCCAGTCGGTGCGCGATGCCTTCCAGCTCTCGCTCATGCAGCTTGTCGCAAGTCCGAACATGACCGCCACCGAATTCATGGCCCGCCACGAGGAGAAGCTGCGCCTGCTCGGCCCCAACCTGGGCCGCATCCAGAGCGAGTTCCTCTCGCCCCTGATCCGCCGCCGCTTCGGCCTTTTGATGCGCGCCGGATTGCTGCCCCCGCCACCGCCCGAGATCAGGGGACAGGACCTGACGATCGAGTATGTCTCGCCGCTGGCCCGCGCCCAGATGGCAGCCGAGGCCCAGGCCGTCGGCCGCCTCTACGACAGCATCGCCCCCGTCGCCACCCTCGACCCGGCGGTCGCCTTCAACATCGACCACGACGAGGCTGTCCAGGTCATGGGCCGCGGCTGGGCCGTGCCCGCGCGCATCATGCGCGGCATCGACCAGGTCCGCGCCCTGCGCGCGGCCGCAACACCACTTCTTCAGACAACCACCAACCCGGAACTGCAATCATGAAATCACTGCCTGAAATCCTGTCCCTGCTGTGGGGACAGCCCATGGCCCCGAAGGTCGCCGCCGAATACCGCGCCGCCTGCGAGGCCCATCCCCTGTTCCTGCGCGACCTTGCAGCCTTCTGCAATGCCGCGTCCCCGATCACGGGCGCACGCGAATTCGACCGCGGCGTGGAAGAGGGCAAGCGCCGCGTCTGGCTGCATGTCGCCCGCCTCGCCGCGATCCGCCCTGAAGACTTCGTACCCATCACCGACAAGGAAAACGACCATGACTGAACAAGCCCCCGTGCCCGCAGTCGACGCCGCGGCACCGCCTGCCGCCACCGCGCCGGACAGCGCGCACGCCTATGAACTGAAGCGTCCCGACCTGCCCGAGGGCGTCCCCTGGGACGAAGGCTTCGAGAAAGCAGCCCTGCCCATCGCGCAAGGGCTCGGCCTCACGCCGCAGCAGTTGCAGGGCCTCGTCGATTTCTATGCGGGCCACCAGGCAGAGGCCTTCGCCGCCGCCGGCCGCGCCCGCCAGCTGGAGGAGACGCGCGCCACCGAGGCCCTGCAGGCCGAGTGGGGCACCGACTACACCGTGAAGCTGTCACAGGCCGCGCGTGCAGCCCGCTATTTCGGCGGTGAGGATCTGGTGAACCTTCTGAACGAGACGGGCCTCGGCAACAACCCGCAGCTCATCCGCGCCTTTGAAAGGGCGGGCGCGCTCCTCGGCGAGGACACGCTGAAGGGCGCGACGGGCAGCAGCGCTCAATCCATGGCGCCCACGGACGCGATGCGCAAGGCGCGTGAACTGATGCAAAAGCCCGGCTATCTCAAGCGCGACCACCCGGACCACTTTGACCTCGTTGCGGAGGTCAACGCGATGTTCGAGCGCGCGCTGGGCCAGCCTAGCCGGTAGGCGCCGAGGCGTCCGGCGGCACATCGTCCCCGGATCCCTTCTTGCGCTTGGTCAGGCGCGCCTTGCGTGCCTCTTCCTTTTCGGTGGCGCGCCGTTGCGCCTCGGCCTCGATCAGGGGCAGCAGCGCTTCGGCGGATTTCTTCTGGTTCGCGTTTCCCGACGCCTGCAGGCGGCGGGCATTGCCGGCCAGGGCCGTGAGCTGGGCGTCGGTCATTTCGGGAATGCGGCCACTGATATCGTGGATCACCAGCGTCTTCTGGGGTTCCGCCGCAGTGCCCTCTTTATCGCGATCCTTCTTCTTCTGGTCTTTTTTCATCGATGGGGACTCCCGATAAAGAAGAAGGCGGTGCCAGAACGTGCTGTCCGGCCACCGCCCCCCAATGTATTGCAGATGACAGGCTTCAGGCGAGGCGCAGGTTCACGGCCTTCGGTCCGCGCGTATCGGCCTCGGTGTCGAAGCTCACGCGCTGGCCGTCGCGCAGGCCGCGCACGCCCGCCTTCTCGAGGGCAGTGGCGTGGACGAATACGTCCTTGCCGCCGCCATCCGGCGTGATGAAGCCGAAGCCTTTGGTGTCATTGTAGAATTTAACAGTTCCGGTAAGCGAGGCCATGGACAGGTTTCCTGATGTATGCGTTCGGCCAGGGCGACATGCCCTTGCCGTGTGAACCAGTCGTACAATGGCTATCGCCTGAACTGGGACCATGATCTGCGCCGCCACCATGCCGCTGAGCGCAAGTGTCCAGGCATTCCCGGTCCACACCTCAAATTGTGCAGCCGTCACATTTGGCACCGTACAGGCATTGCAGGGCCAACGCAAGAAAACCGTAGGGTAGCGAAATGTCGTGCTCCCCGCCGGCAAGAAACGGCGCACACGCGCGGCCAACCCCTCAAACGGGGGGCGCCCGCCAACAGCGGGACCCCGACCCGACAGCCTGAACCCCAGGCCGCACCGGATGTTGCGACCCACATCCACGACGAGGCCCGCCGCCGCAAGGCTGCGCGGCCTGCGTCAAAAGCAAAACCACAACAGAAACAGACAATTGCGGAGACATTTTCATGTCGACACAGATTACCACGGCTTTCGTCGGCCAATACGCGGCGAACGTTACCATGCTCGCCCAGCAGAAGGGCTCGAAGCTGCGCGAGGCCGTGCGCCTCGAGCACGTGACAGGCAAGCAGGCCTTCTTCGACCAGATCGGCGCCACCGCCGCCCGGCGCCGTTCCTCACGCCACGCCGACACCCCGCGCATGGACACGCCCCATGCCCGCAGGCGCTGCGCGATCGAGGACTTCGACTGGGCCGACCTCATCGACCGGGAAGACCGGCTGCGCATGCTCATCGACCCGACTTCGACCTACGCCCGCAGCGCGGCCAACGCCATGGGCCGCGCGATGGACGAGATCATCATCGATGCGATCCGCGGCACCGCCTTCACCGGCGAGAGCGGCGCAACGCCCGTCGCGCTGCCGGGCACGCAGAAAGTGCCGGCTGGCGGCACCGGACTGACGGTTGCCAAGCTCATGTCGGCCAAGCGCGCGCTCGACACGGCCGACATCGACGGCGAGGAGCGCTTTATCGCCGTCACCTCGCGCCAGCTCGAGGACCTGCTCGGCTCGACGCTGGTCACCTCGGCTGACTTCAACACCGTCCGTGCGCTGGTGCAGGGCGACCTCGAGACATTCCTCGGCTTCCGCTTCCTGCGCGTCGATGGCGTGCGCATCGACGGCACGAGGATCATGCCCTTCATCACCGGCACCGAGCGCGCGTGCCTGGCCTGGCAGCGCGACCAGGTCGTGCTGGGGATGGGAGCCGAGCCCTCGGCCCGCATCACCGAGCGCCCCGACAAGAACTACGCCACCCAGGTCTTCTACTCGATGTCCGCCGGCGCGACCCGCATGCAGGAAACCGGCGTCGTCGAGATCGCCTGCATCGAATGACACAACAGCAAAGGAACTGACATCCATGCCCCGCTTCTTTGGAGCCAACACGGCTCCCCTTGGAACAACACCCCCCGGCCTCGTCGACGGCAGCGTGCAGGGAGGGCGCGTGCGCGTCTACCGCGAGCGCATCGCACTCGCCGCCCAGACGATCGCCGACACCGTCGTCCTCGCCCAGCCCTCGGCCGGAGAGACCTTTCTCTGTGGCACGCTGACATCCGACGTGTCGCTCGGCACCGCGCTCATCGCCGTGGGAACCGCGGCCACGCCCGGCAAGTACCGCACGGCAGCCGCACACACACAGCTCGACCTGCCCGTGAACTTCGGGCGCGTCTCGGCACAGGTGGCCAGGCTCGCGCTGGATGAAACGGTCCAGCTCTCGATCAGCACGGCCTCCCTACCCGCAACCGGCACGCTGGTCGTCGATCTCTACTTCTCGCAGTCCTGACGGACCGCGCCTGCCTCCCGGCCCTTCACCAGGGGGCCGGGAGGTTCCGCCGCCACGAACAGCCAGAAAGGAAACGCCGCCATGCCGGCCCTGGGAGAATATTCCGAAGTCGCCATCTGCAACCTTGCGCTCGCCGAAATGGGCCGCGGGGCTGAAATCGTCTCGCTCGATGAACCAGGTCAGGCCGCACGCGCCTGTGCCCGCCGTTATCCCTATGCCCGCGATGCGGTGCTGCGTAGCTTCGACTGGAACTTCGCAGCCCGCAGGGCAAGCCTGCCCGCGCTGGCCACGGCGCCCGCCTTCGGTCGCGCCGTGGCCTTTGCCGTGCCGTCCGACTGCCTGCTCGTGCGCAAGGTCCATGACCTTGCCCACGACGCCTGGGAGATCGAGGCCCGCACGATCCTTGCCGACGCACCCGCACCCTTGCGCATCACATACACCGCGCGGATCACGAACCCCGCGCTCTTCGATGTGCTCTTTACCGACGCCCTCGTCACGCGGCTGGCCGCAGACCTCGCCGTGCAGCTTGCCGACAGCCCGGCCCGCGCGACCAGCCTGCACCAGCTCTTCCGCGAGAAGCTGGCCCATGCCCGCGCGCGTGACACCGACGAAGGCACGACCCCGCGCGATCCCCGCGGCCCCTGGCTCGACGCAAGGTTCGAGCCGGGCTTCATTCCCCTCTGAAACGGGACATCATCCATGCGCTTTGCCTTCAACCAGTTTTCCTTCGCCGGCGGCGAGCTGTCGCCCCGGCTCTACGGACGGTCGGACCTCCAGAAATATGCAAGCGGCGCCGAGCTCGTGTCGAACTTCATCGTTCGCCCCGAGGGCGGCCTGATGCGCCGCCACGGCACGCGCTTTGCCGGCGCCGCCCGCGACGCCACGAGCCCCTCCCGGCTGATCCCCTTCGTCTTCTCGACGGTGCAGGCCTACATGCTCGAATTCTCCGGCCATGTCATGCGCGTCTGGAAGGATGGCGCCCAGGTCACCCATCCGCCACGTCCCATCATGCACATCACGCAGGCATCACCCGCGCGCGTGACCGTCTTCGACCACGGGCTTGTCGATGGGGACAGGATCATCCTCGCGGGCATCCGCGGCATGGGCGCCCTCAACAACCGCAGCTTCGTCGTGACCAATGCCGACACCGACGGTTTCGGCCTCGCCGGCATCGACGCGACGGGCCTGCCGGCCTGGACGGGCGGGGGAACCGTCGCACGCCTCCTCGAGGTCGCAACGCCCTTCGCAGCCGACGAGCTTGCGTCCATCGGCCATGCGCAGTCCGCCGACGTTCTGTATCTCGTTCATCCCTCGCATCCGCCCCACACGCTGACCCGCACCGCGCACGACGCCTGGACACTGGCGCCCTTGCCGCTCGACCGCGGACCCTTCGCCCCGCAGAACCCGGATGATGCGCGACCCGTCATGTGCGTGGCGCCGACCGGAAGGTCACCCGGCGCGCAGGTGACGGTGCGCGCCAGCGCGCCGTTGTTCACGCCTGCCCATGCAGGCAGCACCCTGCGCCTGCAGGAAATCCATCTGGCCGACCCGCATGTCAGCCCCTGGGCACCCGGCGAGACCATCACCGCGACACCGGGGCTCGAGGTGTCGAGCAACGGCCACGTCTATGCGCTCGTGGATGCGGGCAGCGGCAGCCAGACCGGTACCGTTGCACCCGCGCACACCGAAGGCGACGCCTGGGACAACCCGGCGGGTGCTGCCAGCCGCAAGAAGTGGCGCTACCTCCATTCACGCTGGGCGATCCTGCGCCTCGACGCCTGGATTGACAGCAAGACGATGCGCGCCACCACCCTGACACACCTGCCGTCAGGCCTCGCACCGGCAGCCCAGCCCGTCGCCTCGATCACCAGCGCCGGCGGCCGTTGCCGCGTGACAGCGCCGGGACACGGCTTCGACGAGGGTGACATCGTCGCCCTTGAAGGTGTCCCCGAAACCGTCAATGGCGACTGGAAGATCGTCAACGTGACGCCCGCGACGTTCGATCTTTCAGGGGCACCACCGCCCGCAGCTCCGGCAACCGGCGGCACGGTCCGCCGCTACGCGACATGGGTCTGGGCCGAGGGCGCGTTCTCGTCGGCGCGCGGCTATCCGGCCTGCGTGGCGCTGCACGAGCAGCGCCTGGTCTTCGCCAACACGCGCGCGCAGCCCTTCGGGCTGTGGGCTTCGGCTTCGGCCGACTTTGCCAATTTCCTGCCGGGTGCGCGCGATGACGAAACCATCGCCTACAACATCGCCGCCAACCAGGCCGATCCCGTGCGCTGGCTGACCTCGGCCTCCGACCTGCTGATCGGCACGCTCGCCCAGGAATTCGCGGCCTTCGGTGGTGGCCTCGGCGACCCGATCACGCCCTCGAACACCCGCATCGTGCCGCAGTCCGGCGAAGGCGCGAGCGACGTGCAGCCCGTGAAGGTCGGCCTCGAGACGATCTTCGTCAACCGCGCCGGCCGCAAGGTGGTCTCGCTCGCCAGCCGGCCCGACGCCGGCGGCTATGTGGCGACCGACCTGACCGAACTGGCCGAACATCTCGTGCGCGAAAGCCCGGTCACGCGCCTGGCCTGGGCGAGAAACCCGCTCTCGCTCCTCTGGGCGTTGCGCGCCGACGGGAAGGTCCTTTCGCTCACCTATCGTCCCGAGCAGCAACTCTATGCCTGGGCCCGCCACGATTTCGGGGGCAGGGTGGAAAGCATCGCCACGATCCCGGGGCCGGGCGGTGCCACGGACGACTTGTGGCTCGTGGTCTGCCGCACCGTTGCAGGCGAGGAACGCCGCAGCATCGAGATCCTCGCGCCCCCCTTCGAGCCGGCCAATCCCGACGACAAGGACAACATGGGTTATCTCGACAGCGCGCTGCGCTATCGCGGCGGACCGGTCTCGGCACTCTCGGGCCTCTTCCATCTCGAGGGCGCGACCGTCACGGTCGTTGCCGATGGCGCGCTCCACCCCTCGCGCGTGGTCGCCAGCGGCGCCATCCTGCTCGAGCGGCCGGCGATGAATGTGTGGGTGGGCCTTGCCTATGAAAGCAGCCTGCGTACGCTCCGGCTCGACGTGCTGGGGACCGGCTTCTGGCCCGGCCGGTCAAGGCGTGTCAGCGGAATGTGGGTGCGCGTCCACAACACGATCGGCGGCGAGGCAGGCCTGACAGGCACGCCACACCGCGAGCCGCTCGCCCGGCGCGAGGCAACCGACCGCATGGATGCGTCCCCGCCCTTGCGCTCGGGCGACATCGCCATCCTGCCGGCATCGGATTTCGACCCTGCCACGCGCATCACGCTATCGCAGGCCGACGCGCTGCCCCTCGATGTCCTGTCCCTCTCGGCGATGGTGGCCATGGGCGAAGCCGCGGCCTGAGCCATCAGCGCTCGTTCGGCATCTTCCAGACGTCACGCAGGCGCGAGGCGTCATGCACGGTGACATTGTGCCACGCCAGGCGGTTGCGCGCGGCATCGACGACCACCAGCTGGTCCTGCGAACCGAGATGCGGCGACAGGGTCATCTTGATCGTGTTGGCGTTGCGCTCGCTCTGCAGCACCCAGACCTGTGCGTTCAGGCGGAAATAGGAACCCAGCTGCTTCATCGCAGCCTCGAAGTCCCGCTGCGAGCCGGCACGCACCTGCACCAGGACCAGGAAGTTCGAGACCTGTCCCTCGGCTGGCACGCTGGCCGCGGCTGCGGAACTCTCCGTCGGGGTTGCGGCCGTCTTGCGGGCGCCACCGGCATCGCCGCTCTGCAATCCGTTGGCATCGAAGCAGCGCACCAGCGCCGCATGGCTCTGGGCAGCAACGAAAGAACCCTGGTCGCCCATCCGCACGAGCGATTGCGGGGACAGGCGCCGCTCGAGCGCAAACGTCTTCATCTGCTCGTGGCTGTAGGGCCCGAACGTCTGGTTCTGCGCGCTCACATACCAGGCGACTTCCATGCACCGTTCCGGGAACTTTCCGAGCCGGTAGGAAAAGCTAAAACTCATAAGGATCAATTAATGACGATACTCACCTCATCCGCCCGCGTCGCCTATTTGGGTGACGGCGCGGGTCGGAATTTTGCCGTCCCCTTCCGTGTCTGGTCCCTGTCTGAATTGGCCGTTGTGCTGCGTTTTCCGGGCAGCCTCGCCGACCAGCCGCAACAAACGGGCATCGACTTTACCTGGGATGGCAGCCCGCTGCCCGGACCCGGTGCCATCGTGTTTACGTTACCCCCGACAACCGGCGCGCGCGTCGTGATCGAGCGCCAGGCCGAACTGGTGCAGGAACTCGACCTCGTCGCCTCCGGGGCCTTCGCGGCCGAAACCATCGAGGCACAGTTCGACCGCGTCACCGCACAGATGCAGTCGCTGGCCCAGCGCCTCGACCGCGCGCCGCAGCTGCCGGCGGGCAGCGCCATCGAGAGGCCCGCCATGCCCGAGCCGGCCGCGTCGCGCGCCGGACAGCTCATCGCGATCGCCGCCGATGGCAGCGGCTACGAGTGCAGGGTGCCTGCGGCCCTCGGGCTGCAGACCGTAACCGCCTTCGCGGCAAGCCTCCTCGACGATCCCGACGCCGCCACGGCCCGCGCGACGCTGGGCATCGGCACGCAGGTCGACCTCAACCTCCTGCCCACCGACACGACCGGCGGCGCTGCCGCCGACCATGTCGCCTTTGTCGATGCCTCGGAAGCCGGCGCCTCGAACAAGGTGCCCGTGCCTGCCTTCATCGCCAACGCGATGGCAGCGCTGGGCCAGATGGCCGTCGCAGCCGACCACGAACTCCTCGCGCGCAGCCCGGCCGGGGGCGTGGCCGCGCGCGTGGCCGCAAGCCAGATCGGCACCGGGCGCCAGACCATCTGGATCCCGGCGGCAGCGCTCCTGCCGCGCCTGACGGCGGGCGCCAGTCCGGTGACTGCCGAACTGACGGGCAATCGCCTGGTCCTGCGCACGCTCGACTTCGATCCGCTCGTGCAGGAACACGCCCAGCTTCTCGTGCAGATGCCGAAGGGCTGGAACCGCGGCCCGCTCACCGGAGCGATCCTCTGGACGCATGCAGCCTCGGCCGCCCCCTTCAACGTGGTCTGGGGCTTGCGCGCGCTGGCTGCGGGCGACATGGGAGCAATGGGGACAGCCTTCGGGGCACCGGTTCTGGTCACCGACACGGGCGGCATGCCCGATACGCTCTATCGCAGCCCCGAGACAGCAGGCTTTTCCCCCGCCTCAGCCCCGCCCGAGACCTGCCTGCTCGCCATCGAGCTCTTCCGTGCTGCCGCCGATCCCGCCGACACGCTGCCCGTCGACGCGCGGCTCGTCGGCCTCGTGCTGCACTATGTCACCGCAGCGAACACGGACGCCTGACCCATGCTCAAGCTCAATGCGCTTGCGGGCTTCGGCGTGGCCGCCAGCACCCCCGATGTCACGCCCGACGCCGTCTCGTGGCCCGGCATGGACAATGCCGGCTTCACGGCCACGGCGATGACGCCCGCCGTCGCGATCACCGGCATCTCGATCCCCGTCACGCTGCGCGCTCGCGTGAGCTCACCGCTCTCGCCGGCGCGCACGCTGACACTCCTGCGCGACGGCGTGCCGCTTCCCGTCACAACCGCGGGAACGGCAGCCGAGGCCAGCTTCGCCAACGGCCAGGTGCTGCAGGTCGAACTGGCCAACGCCCTCGACCTCACGCTGTGGTCGGGAACCCTCACGCTTGAAAACCTCTCCGATGCCGGCGCCGTGCTGGCCAGCTGCACCTTCAGCCTGCTCGACACCGGCAGCGGTGGCGGCGGTGGAGGAGGGGGCGGGGGCGGGGGCGGCGAAGGTGGCGGCAACCAGCCCTGAACAATCCACTCCAGACAAATCCAAGGACACACATGCTCGACAACAAATCCCTCTCGAGGCTCGAGGGGGTCCACCCCGACCTGCGCCGCGTCGTGATGCGCGCCGCCGAAATCTCGCCTCTCGAATTCGTCATCACCGAAGGCCTGCGCTCGCTCAGGCGCCAGCGCGAGCTGGTCGACGCAGGCGCCTCGCGCACCTACAATTCGCGCCATCTCTCCGGCATGGCCATCGACTTTGCCCCCGTCGTGGGCGGCAGCCTGACATGGAAATGGCCGCCGTTCCGCGTCGTGGCCTCGGCCTTCAAGCAGGCCAGCCGCGAGCTGGGCATTCCCATCGCCTGGGGCGGCGACTGGCGCGACTTCAAGGACGGCCCCCACATCGAGCTCGATCGCAGGGTCTATCGCCCATGATCGAGAAATTCATCGCTCCTGCCACGATCGTCTATGTGCTGAGCGCGTCGGTTGCCAGCCTCTGGTGGGCCGCCGACCTGTCGCGCCGTGTCGATACGATCGAGCACTCGACCGTTACGGCCGAACGCCTCGCGCGCCTCGAGGCCGAGGTCCACGCCCTCGGCCAGGCCACGCGCGACATGCGCGAAAGCCTGACCGATCTCTCCCGCGCCATCCGCGCGCGATAGCCACACCTCTGAAAAACCCGAAAGGAAACCCAAGAATGACCAACACCAAGCCCTGGTGGCAGTCGAGGACTGTCTGGGCCGCCGCCGTCAGCCTGCTGGCCGGCCTGTTTCATCTGGCAGGCATCAACCTCGAGGCCAGCATGCAGGACGAACTCGTCACCCTTGTCACCGCCTGCGCCGAGATCGCAGCCGGCATCACCGCCTTCATCGGCCGCCTGAAGGCCGACGCACGCATCGGCTGGAGGCGCGCATGAAGACCATCGTCAACGTGCTCGTGTGTGCCTCCACGCTCGTCCTCGCAACGGCCTGCGCGCTGCTGGCACCCTTCGGCCTCGACGCCAGGGCCCGCAGCGCCGCCGCCGTCCTGCTCGAGACCCATGCCGTGCTGCAGCAGGCCGTGCTCATCTACGGACACTTGCCTGCCTGCACCACGCCGCCGCTGGTCCATGTCTGCCGCGAGCCGCGGCACTGGCTTGCAATCAGGCAGGCAGAGCGCCTCGCCACCGACGCGATCCTCGCCGCAGCCCCCGTGCTCGACGGCGCTGCGCCCGACACGGGTGAGATCCTGCGCGCGATCGAGGCGATCGACGCGCTCACGCGCGCACTGGGCGAGGGGCGCCGCGCCGCCGAAACCCGGGACAGGAAGGAGACAGCGCCATGACCCGCGACACGACACTGCGCCTGCTCACGGCGCTTCTGGCGGACCTGCCGCAGGCCATCGAGACCGGCGACCAGCTCATCCGCCTCATCAATCGCGCCTACGCGCAGCTGGGGGACATGGATGAGGACGTGACGGCCGAGGACATCGACGCCCTGCTGAAGAAAATCCGCGCGACAAGCGCGCGGATCCAGTCATTCGGGTAAATGCAAGGCACGTCAATGAAAGGTATGGCCCGGATCTCAGGCCCCGGGCTTGCCCAGGGGCCGCATCGTGATCTCGACGCGACCAACCCGCAGGCCGAACTTCGAAACCACGGCCTTGTTGGTGATGGTGCCGTCGGCGTTGAGATACATGATGTCACGGAAGCGAACGTCGATCGCGCCAATGCCGGTATGCAGCGTCACGTAATAGTCGAGCCGCACGTTGGGTCCGTCCTGGCGTACATCGGCGATACCGATGACGTCCTCGCGCGTGCCTTCATAGACGCCCTCGGCGACCTTTGTCAGGATCCATGTCTTGCGCTCCTGCAGGCCGTCGGCAAATGTGAAGTCCTCGACCAGGGTCAGCTTCTTGCCGTCCCAGGTGCCGTCCATCAGCACCGAGAACTTTGTCTCGCCGCCGGTCAGGCTGTTGATGAACACGCCGTCCCCCTGCAGCTTCCCGCTGAGCGACTGCTCGACGATCATCGTCTTGGGCGCGACGGTGGAAGCGGCAAGGCCCAGGTTCTCCGGCTGCGAGGCGCAGCCGGCAAGCACGGAAACCATTGTCATGAGGGCTATCAGCAGGCGCATGGCGCGCTGTCCTTGAGAAATTTCGGTTACTACCCTCTACGCAACCGCCACCATTCGGATCACCCCGGGCAGGCTTGCCCCTAGGGAAAGCTGTCAAGTCTGCGCGGGCGGGGGCTCCAACGCCTCCCGCCCGCCATTGCTCATGCCAAAGGCCGAAGTCCTGGGCGTTCAGTTCGCCGGGCTGTGCACCGGCGGGGCGAGCGGGCGGAACATCCGGCGGGGATCGTTCAGCGCCCCAAGCTCCATGGCGCGCGCGGCCATCGGCTGCACGCCCGAGGCCCAGCCCGCGCCCGGACGTGCCGACATCAGCGCCGTCAACCCCGGCGTGCCGGGGCGCATGGCAATGACCTGGCCTTCATTGGCGAACTTCAGGAACTGCCCGGCGTTGCTGACGAAGTTGGCGATGTTCGAGGCCACGTTCGTTTCCGACACGCCGCCATCGGCGATCGCATAGCGCCCGTAGCCGACGGTCTTGCCGTCCTCGGTGATGAAGGCGCGCCCGAACTCGTTGGCCTCGTTGAATGCATTGACGACATCGGTGGTCAGCTTCAGTTCGTTCGTCCAGTACACCGTCAGGCTCAGCCCCAGGCAGCCATCCGCGCGGCAGACCGTGGGCATGGCCATGTAGCGCGTGTCGCCGCTGTTGAACAGGACCGCCTCGACCGTCACCTTGCCTTGGGTAGCCCTCTTCACCTCGATCGACTGCGCATTCATTGTCTTGAGGAGCGCGGCGAGCCGCTTGGTGTCAAACGAGGTCCACGTCGCCTCGGCGGCAGACGCTGCACCAGCCGCGCCGATGGCGAGGGTGGCACCCAGGAAGCATGTGGCAAGAAAGTTTCTGGCAAGCAGGCGCATGGACCGGTCTCCGTTGTTGGACGGCTACCATCCACCCGAAGATGGCCGTCAGCAAGCAAAGATCGTTGCCGCGCACCTGCAATCGTCACACGGGCAGGCGGATAATTCCCCGGACGCGCTGCAACCATCCCCGTGGGGTGGCACGATGCAGCCCGGCGCAACAAGCGCGTGTGGTCACATCAGCAGCACGACCTTCACGCAGTCCCCGTGGTGCTGCGCGGCGATGGCTTCGTTGATCTGCGAAAAGGGGAAGGTCTTGATCATGCGCTCGAACGGCAGGCACCCGGCACGATGGTGCGCGATGAGTTCGGGCAGGAACTGGTCCGGATCGCTGTCGCCCTCGATGATACCCTTGACCGTGTGGCCATAGGTCATCGCCGTGTTCACGTCGCCCGGAAGCGGCGTCTCGGGCGGCGCGACGCCGACGATGCCGAACACCGCCTTGGGCGCCAGCGCCTTCATCACCGCCTGCTGCACGGCCGGAATGCCCGTCGTGTCGAACGCATAGTCGACGCCCACGGGCAGGATCGCGCGCACCGCCTTGTCGAGCTCGGCTTCCGCGCCCGGATCGATCACATGCGTCGCCCCGAACGCGAGCGCCATCGCGCGCCGGGCCGCATGCGGCTCGACGACGATCACCGTCCCGCAGCCCTGGATCTTCGCACCCATGACGGCACTCAGACCCACCGGCCCGCCACCCGTGATGAGCAGCGACGACCCGCGCGCGCACGCAAGCGACCTCATGATCCCGCCGGCTCCCGTCTGCACGCCGCAGCCAAGCGGCCCCATGATCTCGAGCGGCAGGTCCGCAGGGATCTTGATGACATTGCGCTCATACGCCAGCGCATGGCTCGCAAACGACGACTGCCCGAAGAAATTGCTGCCCACCGCCTGTCCGTCCGCCGTCAGCGCGCGCGATCCGTCGGGCCTCATGCCCGCATAGTTGAGCAGCGGCATCGTGTGGCAATAAGCGGCGTCTCCCGTATCGCAGCGGGGACACGATCCGCACGAGCGGAACGTCAGCGCCACGCGGTCACCCGGCACCACCTTGCGCACCTTCGCCCCCACGCGCTCGACGATCCCCGACCCCTCATGCCCCAGCACGGCCGGCGCCGGGATCATGCCCGCATCCTTGAACACCAGGTCCGTATGACAAACCCCCACCCCCACGATCCGCACCAGCACCTCGTCCTCGCGCGGCGCATCAAGCTCCAGCGTCTTCATCTCGAACGGCAGCCCGGGCCCGGCAGTGACGGCGGCAGTGATTTTCATGGGAACGCTCCTGATGAATGTTGGTCCCACAGCCTAGCAGGTCAAAACCAACCCCGTCATCCCGGCCGTTACACGAGCCCGGCAGCGAAGCTGCTGGAAGCGAGTGTTAGCGCCGGGACCCCGCTATCAGCCGTGCAACTCCAGTCACAGCAACACGCTTTACACCAGCCCCAGCCAGGCACCCCATGCAAGCATGGAACGCGTCTACTTCGTCTACATCATGGCCAGCCGCTACCGAGGGACGCTCTACACAGGCATCACCTCCGACATCCTGCGTCGCGTGGCCGAGCACAAGCGGGGCCAGATCGAGGGCTTCACCGCCACCTATGGCATCAAGACCCTCGTGTGGTGGGAGGCCCACGAATGTCCCCACAAGGCGATCCGCCGTGAGAAACGCCTCAAAAGGTGGAGACGCGCCTGGAAGTTTGACCTGATCGAGAAAGGGAACCCCGATTGGCACGACCTCACGCCCCGGCTGATGAGCGATGTGGGATGACGCCATCCCACCCCCAACCGTCATCGCGGCCGTTACACGAGCCCGGCAGCAAAGCAGCTGGGAGCGAGTGTTAGCGCCGGGACCCCGCTTTGAGGCGCGAAAGGAAGCGGGGTCCCGGCGCGCAAGCTCCGCCACCGGCCGCATGCTGCGGCCGGGCTTCGCTAGCGTCCGGGATGACATGAAATATGTAACAACATCCCACCCCCACCATGTCATCGCGGCCGTTACACGAGCCCGGCGCGCAAGCTCCGCCACCGGCCGCATGCTGCGGCCGGGCTTCGCTAGCGTCCGGGATGACATGAAATATGTAACAACATCCCACCCCCACCATGTCATCCCGGCCGTTACACGAGCCCGGCAGCGAAGCTGCTGGGAGCGAGTGTTAGCGCCGGGACCCCGCTTGGAAGCGCAGAAGGAAGCGGGGTCCCGGCGCGCAAGCTCCGCCAGCGGCCGCATGCTGCGGCCGGGCTTCGCTAGCGTCCGGGATGACGGAGAGCGTCCGGGATGACAGCGAGCGTTGCAGATGAGAGGAAGAGGTGATGGAGGAAATGGTGCCGGTTGTGTGATTTGAACACACGACCTACCGCTTACAAGGCGGTTGCTCTACCCCTGAGCTAAACCGGCGCCGGAGAAGGGCGCCATGCCTACATGAAGCCGGCGCGGGACGCAATTCCCGGGAAAAGGCGGGGGAGGGCCAGGGCCTCCTCACGCGAAAGTGACGGCCGTCGGCCAGCGTCAAGACTTGCTTGGGTGTTTTCGGGGGATACTCTGAAGCCATGTTCCTGAACACCATCCTCATGGCCCTGCGCGAGTTGCGGGCCAACCTGATGCGCACGTCGCTGACCGCGCTGGGCATGATCATCGGCGTGGCGGCCGTCATCGTCGTCGTCTCGGTGATGCAGGGTGTGTCGCGCCAGGTCCTGGACGACGTCGAGGCGATTGCCCGCAACATGATCATCGTCCAGCCGCGGCGCGAGCCGGGCCAGGATCGCCGCGTGCCGCTGCGGCTCGGCGACGTCGAAGCGATCCGCGGTTCCATCAATGGCATTGCAGGCGTGGCGCCCCAGAGCTCGGACTACCTGATGGTGTCGTCCAACGGGCGCGAGTACCAGACCGAGGTCTCGGGCGTGACGCTCGACATGTTCCCGATCCGCAACTGGAAGATCGGGCTGGGGCGCAACTTCACCCGCGCCGAGGTCAATGGAGGCAGCACGGTCTGCCTGCTGGGCGACACCCCGCGCAAGGAACTGTTCGGCAACCTGAACCCGGTAGGCGCCACGCTCAGGTCAGGGTCCTTCAATTGCCAGATCATCGGCACGATCGCGCGGTCGGCGAACTCGTTCGTGGCCAACGATGCCGACGACATGGTCGTCATGCCGCTCCCGGCCTTCCAGCGCAGGCTCGACGGCAACACGAACGTGGACGCCATCTTCGTGATGGCGCAGTCGAAGAACCAGATCACGCCGGTTGTCGAAGCCGTCAAGCTGCTGATGCGCGAGCGGCGCGGCATCACCGGCGATCGCAAGGACAATTTCCGCGTCGAGGACATTCGCGAGCAGGTCAAGACGCTCCAGTCGATCGGCTTCCAGCTGTCACTCACCATCGCCGGCGTCGCCGCCATCAGTCTTGTCGTGGGCGGCATCGGCATCATGAACGTGATGCTCGTGGCCGTCACCGAGCGCACGCGCGAGATCGGCATCAGGTTGGCCGTCGGCGCACAGCAATCCGACGTGCTGCTGCAGTTCCTGATCGAAGCCGTGATCCTGTCGCTGGCCGGAGGCATGATGGGAGCCACGCTGGGCTTCCTCGGCGCCTTGGCCATCGGCGGCGCCATAGGGGTGCCGATCGGCGTGACCCTCGAGGTGGTGGCGCTGGGCTTCGGCGTGCCGACGCTGATCGGCATCGCCTTCGGCTTCTTCCCCGCCCTCAGGGCTTCGCGCCTCGATCCGATCGAGGCGCTGCGCTACGAGTGAGGCTTACCCGCACCCGGGAGGGGCGAGAGCGTCGGCTTGTGCAGGAAGGTGATCTTCTCCGGCCCCACGACGCCACCCGAGACGATCATCGCCATCGCCTGGTCGGCGGTCATGTCGACGGGGATCACATTCGCCGTCGGAACGATCTCGAGATAGCCCGAGGTCGGGTTGGGCGCCGTCGGCACGAACACGGCCGTCAGTTCCTGTCCGGTCGTCGTCTCGTGGAAGGTGCGCATCGCAAAGCCGATCGCGCGCATGTCGGCGTTGGGAAAGTCGATCAGCACCACGCGCTGCACGTTTTCCTGCTTGGTCTGCAGGACCGAGATGACCTTCTTGGTCGAGGAATAGATCATGTGCACGAAGGGCACGCGCTCGAGCAGCCCCTCGAACGCCTCGAGTAACTGCTGCCCCACGACCCGCGACGCCAGCGAGCCGACGACATAGATGACACCGAGCGTGAAGATCGTGCCGATGATGTAGAGGAACGCGTCGCTCGACAGCACGTGCTCGATGCCGGCCGGCAACAGGGGGCCGAAGGTCGAGGCAAACCAGCTGACCCATGGGCTGCCGAAATAGGACAGCGCGTCGATGATGAGCTTCAGGACCACCCAGACGGCGGCAAGCGGCAGCAGCGTCAGGATCCCGGCAATGAATTTCTGCTGGATATGCATGCGGCCAAGCGATTCCTGGAGTTGCCACGCCCCCGCGGCCTTGCGAAAGGAGGGCGTCGAGTCGGTGCCTGCGGCAACCTACGGCCCGCACCCGTGCGACGCAAATGGCGCGAACGGGTAAGGGCCAATCCATTTGGGCGGCAAACTCCCCTTTGCGCCGGGCAAGCCGGATCGTGTAGGTTTGCGGCGAAAATCGGAAACAGTGGTGGGAATGACTATGGTTCAACGGTCTGGCCGGCGCTTCGGCGCGTCCCTGTCTGTCGTTGCGATGGCTGTCGCGGCCGCCCTTCTCCTGTCGCTGGGAATATCGGGGCAGGCTGCGGCCGCCGACCTGTGGACAGTGCCGGACGTGGCTGTGGAAGGAACAGGCCCAAGCCCCTCGGCAGCCAAGGAAACAGCACTTGCCAAGGGTCGCCAGCGCGCCTGGGCGGATGTCTTCCGCCGCCTGACGCCCGCGGCGGAGTGGTCCAGGCTTCCTCCGCTGACCGACGAGGCGCTCGAACCGCTCGTGCGCTCGTTCGACATCTCCGCCGAGCGCCACTCAAGCACGCGCTATCTCGGGACCGTCACCTACGTGTTCAATGCAGCCGGCGTCCGTGATGTCCTGCGCAAGGCGGGCGTCCAGTACTCCGAGTCCGTGTCCAAGCCCGTGCTCGTGGTCGCGCTGACCGGAACGGCCTGGCAGCCCGAGACCTTCTGGGGCACCGCCTGGTCCGCGCAGAGCCGCCGCCCCCGCCTCGTGCCCGTGGCCGTGCCTGTTGGCGACACCGCCGACATCACCTCGCTGGCGACCGTCTCGCAGATGGCTGACTGGAACATGGTGAAGCCCTTGGCCGACCGCTATGGCGCAGGCTCGGTCCTTGTCGCCTCGCTGACACGCTCGGCCACCGGCTTCCAGGTTTCGACCACCCATATCCGCCCCGACAGCCGCGTGCCCCGCGCCTCGGCCTTCGTCCGCCAGGGCACCGAGGATGATCCGGCGCTGGCCATGCGCGCCGCCAATGCCGTTTCCGATACGCTGCAGGAAGAATGGAAGCGCACCACGTCGGTTGATTACTCGACCCAGTCGACCATCATGGCGCGCGTTCCCTTCCGCAGCCTGCAGGAATGGGTTGCCATCCGTCGCACGCTGGAAGGCACGCGCGCCATCCAGCGCGCTGCCGTCGAGGAGATGACCGTCGGTGGTGCGCGCGTGCGCCTCGACCATGTCGGTCGCGTCGACCAGTTGCAGACAAGCCTCGCGCAGTCGAATGTCGTGCTGTCGGCAGACAGCCAGGGCCAATGGACCATCACACGAAATGCAGCCTCCCCAGCCGCCGCCGGCACGAACCCCGTGGTTCCTTAGGCCACAGCAGTACGGCCTGACGCTGGCAAACGGCGTCACGGCCGTCCGCCTGGTCCTGGTGCCCTTCATCGCGATTGCCCTGCTTGGGCAGGACTGGTCCCGCGCGTTCTGGCTGACGCTGGTCGCCGGTGCCTCGGACGCGATCGACGGCTTCCTCGCACGCCACTTCAGTCACCAGTCCGCCATCGGCGCCTATCTCGACCCGATCGCCGACAAGATCCTGATCGTCACGCTCTTCGGCCTGCTGACGGCACAGGGCCACCTGCCACTCTGGCTGATGATCATCGTGCTGGCCCGCGACGTGGCGATCGTCGCGACCGTGGCGGCCTTCAACCGCATGGCCAGCCAGCCCCTGCGCATGAAGCCGCTGTTCATCTCGAAGCTGACGACGTTCTTCCAGGTGATGCTGCTTCTCGTGACGATGGCTGACCTCGCCTTCACGCTCGGGCTCGAGACACCGCGCCTCCTCATCGCGCTTGTGGCCGGAGCCTTCACCATCGCGTCGTGGATTGCCTACTATTACGAGGGCCAGCGCGCGATCCGCGAGGCCGGGACGGCAAAGGGTGGATAACGCGCCTTGCACCGGAGCCAGCAACTAGATGGCTGAAGCCTCTCCCGCCGCGCAGTTGCCATTTGCGTTCGATCTGAGGCGCAGCACCGCGCGCGAGGATTTCATCGCCGGGACTTCCAACGAACAGGCGCTCGCTTTCATCGACGCCTGGCCACAATGGCCAGCGCGCGTCTGCGCGATCTGGGGACCGAGCGGCAGCGGCAAGACGCACCTGGCGCAGATCTGGCGCCGCAAGGCCGGCGCCATCGAGCTTGCACCCGCGGATGTTGCCGTCGAACGCCTCGCCGACCTCAAGCCCGGCGCCGCCGTGCTCGTCGACGGGGCAGGGCAGTCCGTGACGGGCGCGGGCCTCTTCCATCTTGTCAATTTCGTGAACCAGACACAGGGCTGGCTTCTTCTCACCGGCCAGGAGGCGCCGCCGCGCTGGCCCACCGCCGTGCCGGATCTTCACTCCCGGTTAACCGCCGTCGGGGGCGCAGGCCTTGATTTGCCTGACGAGGCGTTGATGGCCCGCGTCCTCATAAAACTGTCACATGACCGCCAGCTTAAGTTTCCTGAAGCTTTGATTGCCTATCTTGCGCCGAGGCTCAGGCGATCCTTCGTCGACGCCGAACGCCTGGTTGCGCTGATGGACTATCTTGCGCTCGAAAAGAAGCGCAAGCCATCCATCGAGACGGCTGCACGCGCCTTGCAGCGTCTCTACGGCGACGACGATGGCTGGTCGGCTGACAAAGAGGATGCTTTGGGCTAGGGTCCCGCCCCGGATGGGCGTGGGGACGGCCCGGGGTGCGTTGGGGTGAAGGCGGACATGGAAAACACGACATCAAAGCGCGACGCGCAGGCGTCTGCTGCCAATGCGGGGACACAGGCAGCGACACAGAAGCGTGATGCCCGACAGCAGCCGAAGCCTGTCGATCCGGCCTCGCCCGAGCGCCTGATCAACCGCGAGCTGTCCTGGCTCGCCTTCAACACGCGCGTGCTCGAGGAAGCCAAGAACGAGCGCCATCCGCTGCTGGAGCGCCTGCGGTTCCTGTCGATCTCGGCCGCCAACCTCGACGAGTTCTACATGGTCCGCGTTGCGGGCCTGAAGGGGATGGTGCGCGAGGGCGTGAACACCGTCTCCGACGATGGCATGCGTCCCCAGCAGCAGCTTGACGCCGTCGATGCCACCGCCATGAGCCTCATGAACGAGCAGCATTCCGTCTGGCTTGCGCTCCAGGCGCTTCTGAAGAAGTCCGGCATTACCGTCATCGACCCGGCCGAGCTGACCCCGGTCGAGCGTCCCTGGCTCGAGACCCGCTTCCTGAACGACGTCGCCCCGGTGCTGACCCCGCTGGCCATCGACCCCGCCCATCCCTTTCCCTTCATCCCGAACCTCGGGCTCGCGCTGATGCTTCAGCTCAAGCGGCGTGCCGACGGCCACGAGATGGATGCGCTCGTCCCCATCCCCGGACAGGTGCCACGCTTCATCCGCCTGCCGGGCGCTGCCGGTGAAGCCGTTCGGTTCATTGCGCTTGAAAAGGTCATCGGCGAGTTCCTCGACAAGCTCTTCCCGGGCTACGAGGTGCTTGGCCGCGGCTGCTTCCGGGTCATCCGCGACAGCGACATCGAGGTTGCCGAGGAAGCCGAAGACCTCGCCCGCTGGTTCGAGGGCGCCCTCAAGCGCCGCCGCCGCGGCAGCGTCATCCGCCTGAAGCTCGAGCAGTCCATGCCCGAGGGCCTGCGGGCCGTGCTCGCCGAAAAGATCGACCTTGCCGGGCGCGCGCCTGTGGTCGTCGATGGCCTGCTCGGCCTCGCCGACACCCGCCAGCTCATCGCGCCGGACCATCCCGAGCTTGCCTACAAGCCCTACAACCCGCGCTACCCCGAGCGCATCCGCGAGTTCAACGGCGACTGCTTCGCCGCGATCCGCGCCAAGGACTTCATTGTCCACCATCCTTTCGAGACCTTCGACGTGGTCGTGCAGTTCCTGCGTCAGGCCGCCGGCGACCCCGACGTGGTCGCCATCAAGCAGACGCTCTACCGCACCGGTAACGATTCACCGGTGGTCCAGGCCCTAATCGAGGCGGCCGAAGCAGGCAAGTCCGTCACCGCCGTCGTCGAGCTGAAGGCGCGCTTCGACGAAGCCGCCAACATCAAGTGGGCAATCGATCTGCAGCGCGCCGGCGTGCAGGTCGTCTACGGCTTCATCGAACTGAAGACCCACGCAAAGATCTCGCTCGTGGTGCGGCGCGAGGGCAGCACCATGCGCACCTACGCGCATTTCGGCACCGGCAACTATCATGCGACGACCGCGCGCATCTACACCGACCTGTCCCTGTTCACGGCCGACCCGGCCATGGGCCGCGACGCCGGCAAGGTGTTCAACTTCATCACGGGCTATGCGCGGCCCGACCTGCTCGAGAAGCTCGCGATCTCGCCGGTCAACCTGCGCCGCACGCTTCTGACCCACATCGACGAGGAAATCGCCCACGCCCGCGCCGGCCGCCCGGCACGGATCTGGGCCAAGCTGAACGCCCTGGTTGATTCGGCCGTGATCGACGAACTCTACAAGGCAAGCCAGGCTGGCGTGCAGATCGACCTTGTCGTGCGTGGCATATGTTGCCTGAGGCCCGGCCTTCCCGGTCTTTCCGAAAACATCCGCGTGAAGAGCATTGTGGGTCGTTTCCTCGAACATGCCCGCATCGTGTGTTTCGGGGCTGGCCACGGGTTGCCTCATCCGAATGCCAAAGTGTACATTTCCTCGGCCGACTGGATGCCGCGCAACCTCGACCGCCGGGTCGAGGTGCTGGTGCCGGTCGAGAACCCGACGGTGCACGAGCAGGTCATGGGCCAGATCATGAATGCATACCTGAAGGATGTCGCGCAGAGCTGGCTGTTGCAGCCGGACGGAACCTATATCCACGCGCCCGGCGCCGACGCGCCCGACGCCTTCAGCGCACACAACTATTTCATGACCAACCCCAGTCTGTCGGGGCAGGGCAGCAAGGCCCCGGCGCGCCAGCAGGCAGGCCGCAACGGTTCGCGGACACGGACGCGGGGAAGCTGACCATTGGCTTCTGGCGCTTCAGGTGAGCAGCAACGGCGTGCGCCGGCCGCAGCGCCCGAGGGGCCGATCGGAATCGTCGACATAGGGTCGAACTCGGTTCGCCTGGTCATCTACGACCGCCTCGTGCGCAGCCCGCTCGCCCTCTTCAACGAGAAGTCCCTCTGTGCCATCGGGCGCAACATGGTGCGCACCGGTGTCCTCGACGAGGAAGGCAGCAACGCAGCACTCGCAGCACTCGGCCGTTTCCAGGAAGTCGCAAAGTCCGTCGGCGTGGCGCGCCTCGAGACATTCGCGACCGCTGCCGTCCGTGATGCCCTCAACGGCGCCGAATTCGTCGCGCGCGCGCGCAATGCCATCGGAACGCCGGTCAGGATCCTGAGCGGCGAGGACGAGGCGCGCTTTGCCGCCGAAGGCGTGCTCGCCGGCATCCCCGATGCAGACGGCGTCGTGGGAGACCTCGGTGGCGGAAGCCTCGAACTCGCCTTCGTCACGCAGGGCCAGCAATCCGGTGGCTTCACCCTGCCATTCGGACCACTGCGCCTGATGGACCTCTCCGAGGGACGACCCGAGAAGGCGCGCGCCATCGTGGACGCCGAGCTCGAGAGGCTGCCCGGCCTCGACCGACTGCGCGGCAAGGCGCTCTACGCTGTCGGCGGCGTCTGGCGCAACATTGCCCGCATGCACCTCGAGAACGTGCAGCATCCCGTCAGGATCCTGCATCACTATGAGATCGCCCGCGACCGCGCCATCGACTTCACCGGCCTGATAGCCGGCCTCTCGCGCAAGTCGCTGGAAAGTGCCGCCGGTGTCACGCGCAAGCGTGCCGAGGCCATTCCGTATGGCGCTGTCGTGATGGAGCGCCTGCTCAGGGTCGGCCGTCTCGACCGTGTGATCATCTCCGCCTTCGGCGTGCGGGAGGGCCTCCTGTTCTCGCGCCTGTCCGAGGAGGAGCGCGCAAGGGATCCCTTGCTCGCGGCCTGCGAGGACATGTCGCGCCGCCTCGGCCGCGATCCCGCGCTTGGCAGCATCCTGGCGCAGTGGACCGCACCGCTTCTCCAGCCGGCCGACAAGGTGTTCGACCGTCTGAGGCGCGCGGCCTGCCACCTTGCCGACACCGGCTGGCGTGGTCACCCGGACCATCGTGCCGAACTGATCTATGAAGAGGTCCTCAACGCGCCCTTCATCGGGATCGACCATCCACGGCGCAACCAGCTCGCGCTGGCGCTGTTCCATCGCTATGGCGGCGCCGACGATAAGCGCGAGAAGCGCGCGCTGCGCTACATTGGCGAGGAAGCCGCCACGCGTGCCCGCAACCTCGGCCTCGCCATGAGGGCAGGCCTCGTGCTGGCCGGCCCGTCACCGGTCGTTCTCCAGTCAAGCGCCGTGCGCCTGGCCCCAGGCGCACTCGTCCTGACATTGCCCCGCCGCCATCAGTCGCTTCTGGCCGAGGCAAGCACCAAACGTTTCGAAATCCTTGCCGATGCCTTCGCTAGAACTTTCCGCGTCGAGCTTCGTTGACGCAGGAAACCGCGTCATGGACCAGCATTGCTGCCATTTCAGGCATGCCCGAGTTTCCCTCGTCTTAACGCACACCGTGCCATGATCGACCCCTGTTTTCCGGGATCATCCGGAGACGGATAATCCGGTGTTGCAGATGAACGCACGATGGATCCTGTCGACGATGATGGCCGTCACCTTCGTGGCGGTGTCGGTCGCCGCGTACCTAGCGCTTCTCGCACCGATCGCAGGAAGCAAGGCAGACAACCGCCTGCGCCTGGCCATCAACCCCTGGCCTGGCTACGAGGTGCTTTATCTGGGGCACGTGCGTGACCTGTACCGGCAGCAGGGTCTCGATGTCGATCTCGTCCAGTTCAGCACCCTCGATGACGCCCGTCGCAGCTTCGAGCGCGGCCAGGTCGACGCCATCGCCACCACATTGGTCGACGTGATGCAGATCTACCAGGGAACCGGTGAGCAACCTGTCGTCGTCCTCGTGACCGACTATTCCGACGGAGCCGATGTCATCATCGCCCGCGGGCAGGGGATCGTGTCTCCACGTAACCTCAAGGGCAAGCGCGTCGCCGTCGAGCAGATGTTTGGTCGCTTCGTCCTGCAGGCGGCATTGGCAGGGAGCGGCATGTCGCTCGACGACGTCAGGCTGGTCGAGGCGAGTGTGCTTGAGGGCGCGGACCTCCTGCAGGAAGGAGCGGTCGACGCGGTGGTCACCTATGCGCCGCAGTCCGTTTCCGCGGCAAGGGTTCCCGGTGCGCGGACAATCTTCATGTCCTCTGCGACGCCGCGCCAGATCCTCGATGTCGTGGCCGTGCGCCCCGGCGTGCTTGAGAGGATCCCTGACCTGCACGCCCGCCTCGCGGGTGCCTGGGGGCAGTCGCTGAAGGTCACGCGCACCTATCCAGGTGAGGCCATCCGCATCATGGCGCGTCGCGAAGGCCTGAGCGACGAGGAGTTCCGGCAGGCTCTGGCAGGCGTGCACCTCGTAACCGAAGCCGAACAGGCGGAAATGCTCAGGATTGGCGGACCGGTCGAACAGGGACTCAAGCGTCTCGCCGCCTTCGAGGGCTGGATCAGCCCTGTGGCAAGGCCTGAGCCCGATTCCAGCGCCTTCATCGCACCCGTCACGGGAATCGGGAGCGCGAACTAGATGAACCTCAGGCGCTACCTCAACATCTCGTTTCGTGCGGCGCTCTGGACGCTGCTGGCAGTTTCGGTGACCCTCGCGGCAACGCTGTTTGCCATTTACGCGCACTTCTCCCATCAGGCACTCACGGCCGTGGAGAACAGGGCAGCGGCGCTTGCCAATGCTGTTGACGCCTCGGCCTCGATCCTCGGCGAGTCTCTCCAGTTGCAGAGACTGGTTCAGGGGCTTGGCGCCGACGCTGATATCCATGCCATGCTCATCATCGAACAGGCGACAGGCAGGATCCTCGCATCGACCGACCAGAGCCTTGTCGGCACGACCGCCAGCCCCGGCCTGCAGCGCGAGATACCGGCGCAACTGACCGCCGCCGGCACCTTCAACGGCAAGGCCGCCAGCATCTTGCGCGAGGATGGCTTCGTGCTCGCCCTTCCACTCAACGTGCGCGATGCCGATGGTACGCTGCGTCCCGCGCTGATCCTCGTCAAGGCAAGTATCGACGCCATCCAGGCCGAAGCCATTGCGGGCATGACGCGACCCGGCACCATCATGATCACGGGCATGCTGATGACGCTTGCCCTCTACGTGCTGATGCTACACAGCGCTGTCCTGAATCCGCTGACCCGCATGCAGCAGGCCATCCGCCGCTTCTCCAGGGGTGACACGCAGGTACGCGTACCACCGCTGCCGCGCAACGAAGTGGGCCAGCTTGGCGAGAAGCTGAACCAGCTGCTCGACGGTGTAGTGGAGGCACGCGCCCGTGTTGAGCAGCAGAACCGGGAATTGCTGGTCGCCAAGGAAGAAGCAGACCGCGCCAATAGCATGAAGTCCGATTTCCTCGCCACCATCAGCCACGAGATCCGCACGCCGTTGAATGGCATCATCGGCATGGCCCAGTTGCTCACGCTCGGCAACCTGCCACCCAAGCAGGCCCAGTTCTCGCGCGTGATCCTCACATCGGCCGAGACACTGCTCTCGATGATCAACGACATTCTTGACTTGTCCAAGATCGAGGCCGGAAAGGTCAGCCTCGAGACGGTGAGCTTCAGCCTGCAGAAGGTACTCGCCGAGGCCGCCGACCTCGTCGCCGCGAAGAGCCGCGACAAGAACATCGCCATGCTGCTGCGCATGGCTCCCGATGTCGCTGATGTCGTGAGGGGCGATCCCCACCGCCTGCGCCAGGTGATCCTCAACCTGGCATCGAACGCGGTGAAGTTCACCTCGCGGGGTCATGTCTGCATCTCGGTGATCAGGGCCGGCACCTCTGAAGGCGGCGAGCAGCGGGTTCAGGTTTCGGTGTGGGATACCGGCATCGGTATCGCACCCGAGGTCCAGGCGCGTCTCTTCACCAAGTTCACGCAAGCCGACACCTCGACCACGCGTACCCATGGCGGTACGGGACTGGGTCTGTCCATTTGCCATCAGCTTGTGACCCTCATGCACGGCGAGATCGGCGTGAACAGCAAGCCGGGCGAAGGCTCGGAGTTCTGGTTCGAACTCGATCTTCCCGAAGTCCGCAACGTTGCACCGGTCGCCGCGCCGGCCCGCGAACTCGCCAAGCCCGACCCGGTCCGCGTCCTGGTCCTCGAGGGCATTGAGGACGGACGTACGATCGCAGCCGAGTGCATCGCGCATGCCGGCGGTCGCTGCTTCGCTGTAGCCGACACGCTCTCGGCGATGCGCCTGCTGCGTCCACTCGATGCTGGCCCGACCCAGATTGACGTGCTTGTCGTGGCCGAGACCATGCTTCCGGCCGCCCGGACCGACGGTGTGCTTCAGGTCGCCGAAGACCTGGGACTACCAGTAGTCCTCTGGTCAAACGGGCTCGAATTCGACACGCGCGAATTGCCGCCGGGCCTCGATGTCAGGGCTGTCGTCCCCAGGCCGGCCCTGCCGCAGAAACTGGTCGTGGCGATTGCCGTCGCGATGCGCTCCCGCCGTTCGGAGGCGCGCGCATCATTGCCGGCGCGCGAAACCCCCGGCAACATCGGACCGACAGAAGCCTTCCGGAACCGTCGTATCCTTGTGGTCGACGACAACCGTAACCAGCAGGTGCTGATCAGCCGCTTCCTCGAGATGCTCGGCAGCCGCGTCGAAGTGGCCGACGATGGTCGCGCCGGCGTCGAAGCCTGGGAAACCGGTGGCTTCGACCTCATCGTCATGGACTGCCAGATGCCGGGCATGAATGGCTTCGATGCGACGAAGGCAATCCGGCAGCAGGAGCTCGTCAAGGGATGCTCACGCATTCCGATCGTGGCCCTCACCGCGCACGTGATGCGTGGCGACCGCGATCGCTGCCTGAATGCGGGCATGGACGACTATCTGACCAAGCCGATGAACTTCGAGAACGTCAAGAAGGTTCTCGCGGGCCACCTCGCGCGGATACCGGCCGCAAGCCCGTCACCCGTTCCGACAGCATCGCAGCCGGCATCAGCTGCGGCAGATGTCGCTGCGCCTGTCATCTCTGCCGAATCCATAGATCACGCGCCCGCGCGCCTCTTCCGCGACCCGGCCATTTTGGTGGTCGAGGATAGCGACGTGAACTGTGAGGTCGCCATCGCCACGCTCGAGATGATGGGATGCCGCGTCGTGATCGCAAGGTCAGGAAGGGCAGCGCTCGAACTCTGCCGGGCCCACCGCTTCGATGCCGTCCTCATGGACGTTCAGATGCCCGAGATGAACGGCTGTGACACCACTGTCAGGCTGCGCCAGATGTTCGAGGCGGGCGAGGCGCAGGACTGTCCGATCATCGCCATGACCGCCAACACGCGCAAAAGCGACCGCGACAGGTGTGCGGCTTCTGGTATGCAGGACTATGTCGAGAAGCCCATCGACCAGCGCATCCTGGCTCGTACGCTGCGCCAGTGGCTGCCAAAAAACCTGCATGCCGAAGCAAGCGTCGAGTCCTGGGTCCCCGTCGACGAGGCCATCATCAACCCGATCGCCATCGGCAACGTACGCAACGTGATGCGCGGGCGTTTTGACAGCTATGCGAAGCTGTTCCTGCGCGAGACCGGTCGCCAGCTCGACCAGATCCGCACCCTTGTCGCATCTGACGGCCCGGCCGACGAGCTTGTTCGTACCGTGCACACCCTGCGCTCATCCTGCGGCCAGATCGGTGCCAATCGCATGTGCACCATGGCAGCATCCATCGAGGAGCGTGCAATCGAACGCGCCACCCGCAAGGAGCCCATGGGCGTACTCGCTGGCGATGTGGAGAAACTGCGGCGCCTGCTTGCAGAAGTCGAAGCCGAACTGCTGCGACAGATCGGGCCCGATCGCAGCAAGGCGACATCCTAGGACCGATCGGTCAGCACAGGTTCGGTCGGTCGCCGGAGGAAGGCCTCGGCATGGGCAAGCGCACCCGAGCGCCAGCGCAGACCAGGCATGAAGCTGCCGAGGATCCCGGCGTGGCCGATACCCTTGTAGATTCCGGCACTGGCCCGGTTACCGGCACGCTGCAGAGCCTCCGCCATGAGCACGCTGGCATGCGAGCCCACGACGCGGTCACGCTGACCATGGAGCAGCAGCATCGGCGGCGCATCCGCGCGCACCAGCTTGATCGGACGGGCTGCCTGCGGCGCGTCGGCCGAGGGCGCAAAGATGTCCCGCACGCCCTGCCACTTCAGCGGATTGAGCGTGTAGGGCCCCGCAAGCCCGATCACGCCCGCGATCTGCCCGGGCTCCATGCCGTGGGCTGCGAGGTAGCGCGGATCAAGCGCCAGCGTCGCGGCGATATGTGCCCCGGCGGAATGCCCCATGAGGAAGAACCGGGACGGATGTCCACCCAGGCGCAGCAGGTTTGCGTTCGCCCACGATAGCGCGAGCGCAGCATCCTCGTTGAACCCAGGGAAGCGCACCTGCGGGAAAAGCCTGTAGTCGGGAATGATCACGATGTGACCACGCCGTGCGAGCGACCGCCCAAGCAGTCGATAGTACCATCGCGCGCCACTGACCCAGCCCCCGCCATAGAGGAACACGATTGTCGAGAGCACGCGCTGCTCCTGTGGCAGGTAGACGTCGAGCCGCTGGCGCGGGTCCTCGCCATAGGGGACATGGCGCAAGGGAAAGGCATCCCTGCCGCCGCCGCTGGCTGCACCGGTCCGGAAGGCAAGGGCGTCGGGCGTCGACGCCGCAGGCGCAGGGCTCAGGTCAATATTCATGGCCCATCATTGCGCGATGGTCCAAGGCGCCGTCAAGCGGCGCTCCAGTCGCGCCCTAGTTGAGCGGGGTCGAGAACGTGACCAGCAGGGCGTGTCCACCCTCCTGGCTGGGGCCCGGATTGCCGCGGCTTTCGTCGGATTTGCCGAAGTCGTAACGGTACTCGAGCCGCAGGCTCGCATCCGGCCGGTTCAGGTTTTCACGCACATAATCCGACAGGTCGACGCTCAGCTGCAGCTGCCGCGTCTTGGCGCGGGCGGCAAGGTCGTCATCGACAAGCTGCGACTGGGCATCGGCTGCGCCATAGCGCAGCTGCAGCTTGGGACCGTTTTCGGGCGCATAGCCGATGGAGACATGTGGCGCCACCTGACGCTCGGCGCGCCGGATGCCAAGTATCTCGTCGTTGGTTTCGATCAGGGAAAGACCCGCTCCGAATTTCCAGTTCCCGCGGTTCATGCTGTGCGACAGGTCCGCATAGCGGTCGGACGAGCGTGACAGCCGCAGGCCATCCTCGGCACCGGGCATGATCATGTCGGTCGACACGCGACGCTGCCAGACGCTTGCCGTCGTGTCGCCGAAGCGCCCGCGCCACGTCAGCGCAAGATTGGCGGTTGAAACCTTGTCCCGTGGTCCAACCGTAAGCTCTGCGCGCGCCACATCACCGCGCTCGAAGCTGCCATTGACCGAGGTTGGCAGGAAGTCGCGCACGTGATCCACCATGTCGAGGACGGCGCCGGGCAGCACGTCGGTGACCAGCAGGTCCGCGCTGACACCCGAGAAAGAGGTCCGGCGTAGCCACTGCCCGCCATTGATCATGCTGAATTCCGAGGCCTGTCGGCGATAGACCTGAAGCTCCGAAGCCTTGAAGCCGACCGTGATCTGCTCGCGCGAGCGCACGGCTTCACGCGTCTCGTAATCCTGATAGCCAACAGTGACGTTGGTCTGGCCATACTCCAGCCGCGAGGACACGCTCGACCAGCTGCCCGGCAGCACGAAGCGCCCGTTTGCAAGCGGCAGCAGCATGGCCGACTGCCCCTCGGAGAGCTGTCCCATCTCGCCGTCGACAAGAAGCCTCAGATTGCCCGAGTCGATGAGTTGTGCAGCCAGCCTGTGCCGGCGCGATATGTCCCGCCCGCGCAGGTCCCGCGGCTTGTCGCGGCCATCCGGTTCCCGGAAGTCCCGCTGCGACACACCCGGATCGTCTTCCAGGAAATAGGTTGTCAGGCGAAGCCGGCCGCCCGCCGCCTCGACCTCGCCGCCCTGTGGCTGCGTCGGGACAAGGCCGGTCAGGCCCTTGCCGATGGCCAACCGGCTGATCTGCTCCGGCAACAGCGGTTGAAACTCGACCGTGCCCACCGCAAGCCGGGTCAGGAAGGGGGCAAGCCCGGCCGCACGCAAGCCGCCGGGATCCGAGAGAAGGGGCCGCATGGGTTGCGAAGCCTTGTCCGCTTTTCCCGCATCGGCCTTGACGCCTGCCGCGGTGGCGGGAAGGGACTGGCCGCCTTGCTGCTTGGCTGCATCCGACAGCACGGCAGGCACGACCCAGAAGGGCGAGACCGTCTCCGCATGGGACGCTGCAGCCATCGCGATCGTCGAGGCCCCGGCCATCAGCCAGCAACCAGGACGGAACCAGGCCCGTCGGTTTGGTGAATTCTGTGCCATCCTCATCCGTGCTCCGCAAGTTTCGCGCCAGCACCGGATCAGCGGTTGGTGGCGCAACAATGGGCGCCGCAGCCAGTGTGGCCGCGTCGTCAGCAGGCGCCGTCCCGAAGGACGGCCCCGGCAGTCATGCACGGAGTAACTATGAATGGTATGGTCCTGCTGGCGCTGACCTTGCGCCCTGTCCCCTTGCGCATGCCGCCCTCCCTCGAGGCGTTGTCTGCGCAACGCTGTGTCCCTGATTGGGGTACGCGCGAATCACGCAGCACTTAGTCTGTGTACATCGTAATCCCGATTTGCATTTTGTCCTATAGCGGCACAGAAAAATTTTCAGCATGCAGACGTTCCGCGTTAAGCGATCGACGCCTTGCGCAGGCTGGGATCGATGCTTGTGTTACGCCTTGTTGCAGCATGATTTGATCGCGGCGCATCGAGTTCATGCATCGCCAGCGGCGACGATTGCACTGCACAACGGCATGGGGGACGACGCGCCGGCTGTCCGGCGACAAGTGTCGTTCGGCACCCTCGACGGTTTCTTGGTCAATGGTGAATGAGCATCCGGTCGCCAGCCGACGCGGGCCTGGTTTGCTGGCGCAGGCAGGGAACCGGGCATCTGCGCCGGCACTGAGGCCCCGTCGACGCCCCACCCAAATCCAACATCCGTTGGCGTGAAAGGCGGGAGCGTCTCGTTTGCGATATAATGTCTTGTTGTTTGACTTTACGATGGGGTAGATTAAGTCAGCTGAGCGGGCAGCAAAGCGCGCCGGTGCGTTGTTGAAATTTTCTTCCGGCGGTTCAGGGTGTACAATCAGCCCTGCTCCTGCAAATGTTGATGCGAGTTGAAATGAGCGAACATTATAGGAGCCTGGCCGAAGCCTTGGCGAGGATCAGCGCAGCCCCGACGGCCGCCGGCGTCTGGACGACGCTCAAGGAGCTTGGCGCCAGTTTCGGTTACACCTATCTGATGGCCGCGGAAGTACCGCCGTCGGGCAAGGGCCTGCTCGATGCCGTTGTCTACTCGGATTGGCGCCGCCAGATCATCACCGAGATGGCAGGCTCGCCCGAGCGGATCCAGCAACCGTTCATCTGCTTTGCTGCCAGCTCCCACGCCCCCTTCACCGTCAGCGAGTTGCGCGCGCTTGAAGTGTTCCGCCACACCGACTGGACACTCTATCTGCCCAGCAACATCCTCGAGGGCGATGGGCTCGTCGTTCCGGTCCACCGCGGAAGCGAACTGATGGGTGGCATGGTGTTCGGCGGCGAGAAGCCGGATGCATCACCCCTCGTGCGGGCCATCCTCCAGGTAGCATCACACGCCGCCGTCGATCGCGTGGACGCTCTGAAGAACCAGGTCGCTCCGGCCGCCGCGCCGGCCCTCTCCGCGCGCGAGATCCAGTGCCTGACCCACATCGCCGCTGGTCACGAGGACGAGGAGATCAGCCGCATCCTGGGGATCAGCCCGCGCACGGTTCGCTTTCACGTGGACAGTGCGAAGGCCAAGCTCGGCGTCTCTTCGCGCGTCCAGGCCGTAACCAAGGCATTGCGCGCCCGGATGATCACGGTCTGAGCGCCGCACAACGCCCGGCAGAACGGGCCGCGCGTCGTTTCCCCCGCCGATTGTGCGGACCAACGGTGCCCGGGAACAAGTGCGAGATATGACCTTGTGTCGTGCGCCCGTCTGAGGCTCAGTTCAGGCTGTAAGCCTGACAGGGTCAAACACGCGTGCAAGTCTGCAGTGCCAATACCTGGTCCAGTTGTGCCGTCGACAGCATGCCGCTGATCATCGCGGTACTGTTCCTCGTCGCGCTTGCGCTGCTGGGCTTGCGTTACTACCTGAAGTGGCGCGAGGCGGCTGCAGCCCCGCCGCCCCGTCCGCGGCCCGAGCCAGCCCCGGTTCAGCCCCAACCCAAACCGCAGCCGACGCCGCCACCCAGGCCCCAGCCGGCACCGCCACCACCGCCAAAGCCCACGCCCTTGCAGGTGCGGTTCAGCGATGCCCCCGACCTGAAGCTCTCGCAGTTCCGCGAAGACCAACGCATCCAGAACGACTTCGCCCACCTCCTGACGGCCGCGATCCTGGGCTCCCAGGGCTGGAAGCAGTTGCCCTCGCGCTATCACGGCGACCGCGGCATCGGCGGCCTGTTCCTGCGCGAGGTCCGCGGCGGCGGTGGCTACGAGTGCATTGCCACCGAAAGCCTGGCCAATGGTGCGGCCTATGAGCCCGCCGTCATGGCCGACACCCATCTCGCCGGCGAGATCGCGCAGCTCTATGAACGCGGCGCCCTCTCGCGCCAGATTGCCGATGAACTCATGCGCGGCCTGCACGAGGGCCCGTCCTTTTTCCGCAAGGAACTCTGGCGCCACGACCTGACCTCGGGCCTGACCATCATCTGCGACCTGGGTCGCAAGGGAGAGAAGGGGCGCTCCGTCACGCGTTCCAACGCCAGGATCATCGCAGCCCTCTATCTCTCGCTGGCGGCATTCGACCGGCACGCCGTCTATCTCGGCGCCCCGCCGCTCGACAGCGAGGAATGACCTACTGGTATCTGAGGGCCTCGATCGGCTGCAGCCGCGCCGCCTGGCGGGCCGGGTAATAGCCGAAGAACACGCCGATCCCCGCCGCCACCAGAAACGACAGCGTGACAGAGAACAGGCTGACCTCGGTCGGCAGGTTGAAGATCGAACCGATCAGCATCGACAGGCCCCCGCCCAGCAGAAGCCCGATCAGGCCGCCACCCAGCGACAGGATCACCGACTCGATCAGGAACTGCAGCAGGATGTCCCGCTCGCGCGCACCGATCGCCTTGCGCACGCCGATCTCGCGGGTGCGCTCGGTCACCGAGACAAGCATGATGTTCATGATCCCGATGCCGCCCACCACAAGGCTGATGGCGGCGATCGAACCCAGAAGAAGTGAAATGGCCTGTGTCGACTGCTCGATCGTCTGCCCGATGGCCGTCAGGTCGCGGATCGTGAAATCGTCTTCCTGTGTCTCTGTCAGGCGGTGCCTGAGGCGAAGGACCTGGCGCATCTCCTCCTCAAGCGACTTCATGACCTCCTCGGTCTCGGCCTGGACGAAGATGATGCGCACCGCGCCGGGGAAGGGCGATCCGAAGAGCCGTCGCTGCGCCGTGGTCAGCGGAACGATGATCGTGTCGTCCTGGTCCTGGCCCTGCAGGCTCTGGCCCTTCTTCTCCAGCACCCCGATGACCAAAAAGGGGATGTTGCGGATCCGGATCGTGCGGCCGACAGGGTCCTCGTCTGGACCGAACAGGTTCTCCGCAATGGTCGAACCGATCACGGCAACCGGGGCTGCCGCGCGCACGGCGCCGTCATCGAAGACCTCACCCGAGGTCGTCACCCAGCCCCGGATCTGGAAGAAGCCGGGCGTCGTTCCTGTGATCGACGTGCTCCAGTTCTGTCCTTCATAGACGACCTGTCCGGCACCACCCACATTGGGCGCGACCGCCGCAACGCCGGGCAGTTTCGACAGTTCCTCGGCGTCTCCCACCGTGAGCGTCGCCGCACCGCCCGAGCCGCTGCGGATGCCCGACGACGTCGTGGCGCCGGGCACGATGATGAACAGGTTCGCGCCCTGCGAGGCGATGGATTCCCGCACGCTGATCTCGACCCCGCGCCCGATCGCCAGCATCAGCACAACCGAGCCCACACCGATGATGATGCCAAGCATGGTCAGGAACGTACGCAGCCCCGTGGCCCGCATCGAGATGAGCGCTTCGCCCAGGATTGCGCTGTTCTTCATGCTCATGCCGACATCCCCGCTTCCGTGACGGGACCGTCATAGACGATGCGTCCATCCTTGAACTTGACGAGCCGCTTGGCCTGCGCGGCGATATCGGGCTCGTGCGTGACCAGGATTGTCGTGATCCCCCGGTCCGTGTTCAGTGAGCGGATGATGCGCATGATCTCGCTCGAGGACATGCTGTCGAGATTGCCCGTGGGTTCGTCCGCCAGGATCACGGGCGGCTCCATGGCAAGCGCGCGGGCAATGGCCACGCGTTGCTGCTGTCCCCCCGACAGCTGGTTGGGTCGGGAATGATACTTGGCCGACAGCCCGACCTGGTCGAGCAGTTCGCGTGCCCGTGGTTCCCATTGGCTGCGCGGCAGGCCGGCGCAGATCATCGGCAGGGCCACATTGTCCAGGGCCGAGCGCCGCTGCAAGAGGTTGAACCCCTGGAAGACGAAGCCCAGCATGCGGTTGCGCAGATCAGCCGCGCGGTCGGGTGTCAGGTCGGTCGTGTCTTCGCCGCCCAGCACATATTCCCCGCGATCGGCCCGGTCGAGGCACCCGAGGATGTTCATGAAGGTCGACTTTCCGGACCCTGACGGGCCCATGATCGCCAGGAACTCGCCCGGCATCACGGTCATCGAGACCTGTCGCAGCACCGGCGCCATCGCGCCATACGACTTGTCAACGCGGCTCACCTGGATGATGGGCTGGCTCATGGCTAGCGCGGCGGTCCGCCACCCCAGCTCTGTCCGCCATTGCGCTGGCCCGGCTGGCCTTCGCCCGTGATGACCTCATCGCCTTCCTTGAGCCCTTCGCCGCTGACCTCGGTGAAGCGGCCATCGGTCAGCCCCGCGACCACGCGGACACGCTGGGGCTTGCCATTGCGCAGGACATGCACCCGCTGCGGCTCCTCGCCGGACTTCATCGTGGCACTGGCCGCCTTGTCCTTCGCCGCTTCTGGCCGCCTTCCGCCCGTCGTGCCATCCTTGGGCCGCCAGCGCAGCGCCGCGTTGGGAACCTTCAGGACACCCTTCGCCTCGCCGACATTGATGCGCACGAAGGCTGTCATGCCGGGCAGCAGCTTCAGGTCCGCGTTGTCGACGTCGATCACCACGTTGTAGGTCACGACATTCTGGATCGTCGTGGGGCTCAGCCGGATCTGGCGGACCTTGCCCTCGAACGTGCGGCCTGGAAACGCATCGACGGTGAACGCCGATTTCTGGCCTTCCCTGATGCTGCCGGCATCCGACTCCGACAGGTTCGTGTCGATCTGCATGTTCTTCAGGCTGGGCGCGATCTTGAACAGGGTCGGCGTCTGGAAACTGGCGGCAACCGTCTGCCCGACATCCACGTCACGCGACAGGATCACCCCCGACACCGGCGCCGTGATCACCGCAAAGCCGAGGTTGGTTTCATCGCGCTTCACCGCTGCCTCGGCGATGGCCTCGTCACCGGCCGTCGCTTCCATCTGCTGGGCTGCAGCATCGACATCGGCCTTCGAAGCCGCCCCTTCTTCGACCAGTGCCTTGCGCCGCTCGAAGGTGACCTTCGCGAGCGCGGCTGCCGCGCGGGCCTTGCGCAGCTGTGCCCGGCTCTGCGCCAGCGCGGCCTCGAGCACGCGCGTATCAAGCTCGGCCAGCAGCTGGCCCTGTTCGACGATCTGGTTGAAGTCGGCATTGATCGTCTTCACGACGCCGGAGATCTGCGTGCCGACATTGATGACGCTGACCGGGTTGATCGTGCCATTGGCCTGCGCCAGCTGGACCACATCGCCCCGCTCGATCTTGACGGTCGTGTAGTTGACCGCGTTCGGGTCAGGTGCGGTCCAGTACTGCCAGCCGACATACGCCGCCACCAGCACGACAAGCAAACCAAAGCCGATACCCAGCGCGCGCATGCGTTGAAGCCACCCATTCCCCAGCCTCAAAATAGACCGATGCGTTGCACAAACTGAAGTTGCATCTTTCCACGGATACTGCGGCAAATTGCAGAAGCCGGGCCAGTAAATGGCTGATTTTGAGAGGGTTTTCCGCGCCACCCGGCGGGCACCCGGGTCTTTTGATCACGAAAGATTGGGCCCGCATGTGGCCCATTCACCCGTAGAGGCTCAGGCGGGCGCCTGCCAGCCGCCGCCAAGGGCCCGGAACAGCCCGACCACCGCCTGCAGCCGCGCCGCACGCGTCTGCGCCAGCTGGTCCTGGGACGAATAGAACGTCTGCTGCGCGTTGAGCACTGTGAGGAAGTCGACGGTGCCGGCCTTGTACTGCAGCTCGGCGATGCGCAGGGCCTCGGCCGCGGATTTCGCCGCCACCATCTGCTGCTGCTCCTGCAGGCCCGACGTGGCTGCACCCGTGAGCGCCGCATCCGCATCGGCGAACGCATTCAGCGCCGCCTTGCGATAGGACGCGAGCAGTTCCTCGCGCCGGTAATAGGCCCGGTCATTCTGGGCGATCAGCGAGCCACCGCGGAACACGGCCTGGATGAGCGACGCACCGATGGAGTAGGCCCCATTGCTGCCGCTGATCAGTCCCGCCAGCGCCGTGCTCGTGACGCCGGCATCACCCGTCAGCGAGATCGTGGGCAGATAGGCTGCGCGCGCGGCCGCAAGATCGGCCTGCGCCGCCGAGAGCGCCGCCTCGACGCTCTTTACGTCCGGACGTCGCGCCAGCAGTTCCGAAGTCAGCCCCGCCGAAACCTGCGGCGCCGAAAGTCCCTCGAGCGTCTCGCCTGCAATGACAAGGTCCTGCACCGGCTTGCCCAGCAGCACCGCCAGGGATCCAAGCGCCTGCCGCTCCTGCAATTCAAGGCTCGCCGCCTGCGCGCTGAGCGTGGCCACGAGCGATTCCTGCTGCGACACGGGCAACTGGCTGATCGTGCCGGCCTCGAACTGCTTGCGGGTCAATTCCAGGATCTTCGTGGCATTGGCCACGTTCAGTTTCGACAGCCGCAGCCGGTCGCGCAGCGACAGCAGCCGGAAATAGGTGTTGGCGACGCTCGACACCGTCGTCAGCGCCACCGTCTCCTGGTCGAATTCGCTGGCCTCGAGTGACCGCCACGCCGCGCGCGTGTTTTCGAAATTCCGACCCCAGAAATCCAGTTCATATGAGACCGACGCCGATGCCGACAGGGTCTGTGTTGGCGTCACGGCCGAATTGTGGATGGCGCCGTCCTCGCGTGCGCCAAGCCTGGCCGACACGCTTGGCAGGAGCGACGAACCGGCAAGCCGCAGCAGCGCATCGGCCTGCTCGACACGAGCCTTCGCGATGGCGATGTCGAGGTTCTCGCGCTGCGCGGCCTCCATCAGGCCATCGAGTTCCGCGCTCGCAAATCCCTTCCACCAGCCGTGGTCAGGCCACGCCTTCTCCGAGGTGATGACGGGCTGTGACCAGTTGGCGGGCACGTCGCCGGGCTGGAGTTCCGACACGGACTCCAGCAGCGTGCAGCCCCCAAGCAGCAGGCAGAGCGCTGCGATAGCAATCTGTTTCGACACGAAAGTTCCCCGGGCAGGCATGCGTCCCCCGACGCCGGGTTACAGAACAACACCGGCGCGCCCACCTCAAGCGGCAAATTTGTCCGCAATCCGTCCGTTCATCATGCGCAGGCGCGCAAACGCCGGGCCCTCAGGCCGCCACGGGTGGCGCACCCGCCACGCTGGTGCGGAACATCTCCCGCCGCTGGCCCGGATAGTCGTTCAGCGCATTGTGCTGGGTGGCCCTGTTGTCCCAGATCGTCAGCATGCCCGCCGACCAGCGCACCCGGCAGGTCAGGTTTTCGTTGGTCGCATGGTGGAAAATGTGCTGCAGCAGCGCCTGGCTCTCGGGCTGGCTCCAGCCCTCGAAACGCTGTGTATAGACCGGGTTCAGATAGAGCGCCGCCCGCCCGCTGTCGGGATGGCGGATGACCGCCGGATGCACATGCTCGCGATAGGCCTCCTTCGACGGTTCGATCGCCATCGACATCTTGTCCTTCACGCGGTCGAGGATACCGCCTGTGCCATAGGCAGGCCCGGCAGAGTGCACGGCCTTGAGGCCCAAAAGCGTCTGCCGCAGACCCGCGCTCAGTGTCTCGAAGGCCAGGTACTGGTTCTGGAACAACGTGTCCCCGCCAAAGTTGGGAACCTCATGGGCCTGCAGCAGCGTGTAGCTGGGCGGTGCCGGCAGGTAGGACAGGTCCGAGTGCCAGGCATTCGCGAAGTTCAGCGCGTCCTCGCGCTCCTTGATGACGCGGATCACGAAGGGCCGGTCGGGCAGGGGCCTGACGAAGGGCGTGACCGAGCGACCACCCAGCTCATCCGTCAGCCGCTCGAGGGCATCCAGCGACAGTGCCTGGTCCGGGATGCAGACGACAAGATGTGCCGTCAGCGCCTCGCGCAAGGCCTTGATTTCAGCGGGAGACTGAGGGCGGGACAGGTCAAGCCCCGTGAGTTCCGCGCCAAGTGCACCCGCCAGCCGTCGAACCTGCATGGATCCCGCGCCTCAGTTGGAAGGTTCGATCCGCAAGACCTTGCCGTTGTCATCGTCGGTCGTGACATAGAGATAGCCATCCGGACTTGTCCGCACGTCACGGATCCGATTGCCAGGCTCGGTCAGCAGCTGGCTCTCGCCCACGACGCGGCCATTGGCATCAAGGTCGACGCGGCGCAGGTGCTTCTTCGCAAGCGCGCCCACGAACACGTCGCCATTCCAGGCCGGGAACTTGTCGCCGCGATAGACCGTGGTTCCCGATGGGGCAATCGACGGTGTCCACTGCACCACGGGCTCTTCAAGCCCGCGCCGCGACGTGAAGGGAGAAATCTGCGCCCCCGAGTAATCGCGCCCATAGGTGACAAGCGGCCAGCCATAGTTGCGCCCGGGCTCGATCACGTTGAGTTCGTCGCCACCCTGCGCACCGTGTTCCGTCTCGTAGAGCACGTCCGTGACCGGATCGTAGGCAAGGCCCTGCTGGTTGCGATGACCAACCGTGTAGAGGCCGAGCGCGGCATCCTTGACGTTGCGGAACGGATTATCGGCCGGCACCGTCCCGTCATCATTCAGCCGCACGATCTTGCCCCAGTGGGCGGACGGATCCTGTGCGCGCTCGCGGTTTTCGAAGCCATCGCCGATCGACAACACGAAGGTGCCGTCACGCAGGAACACCATGCGCGCGCCATAATGCGCGCTTGTGTCCTGCAGCGGCTTCGCCTCGAAGATCACCTTGAGGTCGCCGAGCGAATTGCCATCAAAGCGGGCGCGTGCGACCCGCGTTGAATTGGCATCACGCGTGCCGCTCGCATAGGTCAGGTAAAGGATCCGGTTTTCGGCAAACTTCGGATGCAGCACGACATCAAACAGCCCCGCCTGCCGGCCGGTGTGAATGGGTGGAACCCCGCTGATCGGTTGCGCGACAAGCTTGTTATCGCGAATGAGGCGCAGCGCGCCCTTGCGCTCGGTTACCAGAATCGAGCCATCGGGCAGAAAAGCCAGCGACCAGGGATGATCGAGGCCTGCGGCGATTTCCACCGCCTTGTAGCCCGTATTGACGATCGGGGCCGTTGCCGACGCGGTTGGTGGCGGCGCCGGCCGCGCGACGGGAATAGGCGGCGGCGCGAGATCCGCAAGTGCGCTGCCGGAAAGAAGGGCAACAAGGGCGACGCCGCTGGCAAGCATGCGCGTGTTCATCGAAAGCTCCCTCAGGTAACCATGTATCGAAACCAGTACCATCTGAGCCTATTTCGGTGCATAAGCAAAGGGCCTCAAGGGGAGGGAGACGCATGCTTCGCCGGATCATCGCCTTTGTTTTCGCTGCGGTTCTCATGGCCGCGCTTGGCTCGCTTGCCCATACCTGGTTCGTCCAGGAAGCCTGGCTCGGGGCCGCAGCCATGTCGGGCGGCACCCCGGCCGAGCTCTCCGTGGGCGAGCGGCTCTCCTGGATGCTTGATGACGTCGTGGGGCTCCAGCCGCTCTACGGCGCTCTCACGTCGACGGCCCTGCTGGTTGCCTTCCTCGCCTCGGGGCTGGTGGCGCGCTTCACGGGCTTGCGCACGGTCGTGTTCGCGGTGGCCGGCGGGGTTGCCATCTTCGTGATGTTCACACTGATGAAGAACGTGCTGGGGACAGTGGGTGTGTTCGGCGCGCGCGGCCCCATGGGACTTGGCGCCCAGGCATTTGCAGGCGTTCTCGCTGGTCTGCTATTTGCCACCATGACAAGGCCACACGCAGATTCGTGACGTCCTGCCCATGACCATGCGCAAGAAGACACCCGTCGAGAAATTCATGCAGACCCTGAAGCTGGGAACAGTTTTCGTGGTGGTTTCGCTGTTTGGCTTCGGTCTTGCCCGCTACCTCGAGGAGGGCAAGACCTTCGACGTCGGTTCCTGGATCATCATCGCCATCCTCGCCTTTGCCGTCCTGCTGACGGCGACGATCCGCGCCCTCCTCGCGGCAAGCAGGACCTGACCGATTTTTACGCGCAATCTCTATCTCTTCCTCGTTAGCCGATTCAGCTCGAATGTGGCCATGCAGGTCCTGTCCGCAGCCGTCGCATGGCGGGTCTATGAACTGACCCGCGATCCCTGGTCGCTGGGACTTGTGGGTCTTGCACAATTCGTACCGATGTTTGCGCTTACGCTCTACGCGGGCGATGTGGCTGACCGCTATTCGCGCCGCGTGATCCTCGCGCTCAGCTACATCGTCGAAGCCCTCTGTGCCGGCCTCTTCATGGCCGTCACATGGGCGGGCATCACCGACCCGAACGTCTATTTTGCGATCCTTGTCCTGTTCGGCAGCGCGCGGGCGTTCTCCGCACCGGCCTCGCAGTCCTTCCTGCCGCAGATCGTGCCGGCAGACCTCCTGCCGCGCGCGATCTCGATCAGTTCCTCGGCCATGCAGGTGGCCATCATCTCCGGTCCCGCGCTGGGTGGCGCAGCGCTGCTGCTGGGGGCCGACTTCGCCTTCGGTCTCAGCTTCGCACTCTTTACGCTTGTCGGATGCGTCATCTTCGCGATCCGCATCGAGCGCCCGCGGACCGCGCCGCCCGCCGGCTCGCTGCTCGAGCGCGTGGCCGAGGGCATCGTCTATGTCCGGCGCCGGCGCGAGCTCATGGGCGCCATCTCGTTGGATCTTTTCGCCGTTCTTCTGGGGGGCGCCACGGCCCTCCTGCCGTTCTTCGCCAATGAGATCCTGCATGTCGGCCCGCTGGGCTTCGGCCTGCTGAAGGCCGCCCCCGCTATCGGTGCCGCCGCCATGTCGTTCTGGCTGACGGCCTATCCGATCGGACGCCACGCCGGGATGAAGATGTTCGCCTGCGTCGGCATCTTCGGCGTTGCCACGATCATCTTCGGCCTGTCGCAGAATTTCTGGCTGTCCTTCGCGGCCCTGATCGCACTGGGCGCCTCCGACATGGTCAGCGTGAATGTCCGCCATGCCCTGACACAGCTCGCCACGCCCGATCACATGCGCGGACGCGTCAGTGCGGTCAGCATGCTCTTCATCGGGGCATCGAACGAGCTCGGCGAATTCGAATCCGGCCTGACCGCCGCCTGGTGGGGCACCGTGCCTGCCGTCATCGTCGGCGGCCTCGGTACGCTGGGCATCGTGGCCGCCTGGGCCTGGATGTTCCCGGAACTGCGCAAGGTCGACCGCCTGACCGACCTCAAGCCCCACTGACTACTCGGCGGCGAGCGCCGTCGACAGCCGCTTGCGCTGGCGCAGCGCGAAGACGTCCGGCACGCCATCGGCCGACCGCTGGTAGAAGACCGTCTGCTCGCCCAGCGCGGCGCTGAAGTCCTCAAGCCGCGTGCCCTCGCGCACTTCGAACGCATCGACGCCACAGCGCTGCATGAACAGCCACTGGTCGCGCAGCACCTCGCCGACCGCCCGCACCTCGCCGCGATAGCCAAGACGGTCGCGCAGCACGCGGGCCGAGGAATAGCCCCGGCCGTCGCGGAACTTCGGGAAGGACAGCTCGACCACGGCAAGATGGAGCACGTCCGCGCCCAGCACATCCGGCGTCTCGTGCGAACCGATGCGTACGCCCAGAGGCGCCGTGCGCGAGAGCAGCACCGCGCGCTCGGCCAGGAACCGTGTCAGCGAAACGATCGCAGGGCCCGCCGGCAACGCATCGGCATCCGCGACGCGCGTGAAGGTGTCGGTGATGAAGGCGCCGTCCTTAATGAGAGGCATAGAGTTTCTCCCGGAAGGGCTGGATGCCCACGCGTCGATAGGTGTCAAGGAATCGCTCGCCGTCCTGGCGCAGCGCGAAATAGGCGTCGACCAGGGCTTCGATGGCATCGGGCACGTCGGCCTCGCCAAAGGCGGGTCCCAGGATCTCGCCGATCGAGGTTGTCTCGTCGCCAGATCCGCCCAGCGTGATCTGGTAGAATTCCACACCCTTCTTGTCGACGCCCAGGATGCCGATATGGCCCACGTGATGGTGCCCGCAGGCATTGATGCAGCCCGAGATCTTGATCTTGAGTTCCCCGATCGCGCGCTGCCGCTCAAGGGCGGCAAAGCGCTGGCTGATCGCCTGCGCGATGCTGATCGAGCGCGCATTCGCCAGGTCGCAGTAATCGAGCCCGGGGCAGGCGATGATGTCCGAGATCAGGCCGTGGTTCGCCGACCCGAGCCCCGCCGCCTCGAGCCTGCGCCAGAGTTCGGGCAGGTCGCGCTGGCGCACATGGGCCAGCACCAGGTTCTGCTCGTGGCTGACGCGGATCTCGTCGAAGCTGTAGGCCCGTGCCAGCTCGGCGACGAGGTCCATCTGGTCGGCGCTCGCATCGCCGGGAATGCCGCCGATGGGCTTCAGCGAGACCGTGACGATCGCATAGCCCGGCACCTTGTGCCTTGCCACGTTGATGTCGTGCCACGCCGCAAAGCCCGCGTCGCGGCGTGCGGCCGAAAGGTCGGCATCGAAAAGCGTCTCGAAGGCAGGCGGACGGAAATAGGCGGCAATTCGCGCGATCTCGTCCGGCGGCACCACGACGGCGCCCTTCGCCTTGACCTCGGCAAATTCGGCCTCGACCTGCCGGCGCATCTCGGTCGCACCAATCTGGTGCACGAGGATCTTGATCCGCGCCTTGTAGATATTGTCCCGGCGCCCATGCTGGTTGTAGACCCGCATCGTCGCCTCGAGATAGGCCAGCAGGTCTTCCGCCGCGATTCCTTCGCCGATCAGCTGCCCGATGATGGGCGTGCGGCCCTGTCCGCCACCCACCCAGACATCGAACACATTCACACCCGCTGCACCCTTGCGGATAACGATGCCGATGTCATGCACCTTGATCGCCGCGCGATCCTTCGGCGCCGCCGTGACGGCAATCTTGAACTTGCGCGGCAGGAATGAGAACTCGGGATGGAACGTCGACCATTGCCGGATGATCTCCGACCAGATGCGCGGATCCTCAACCTCGTCGGCGGCCGCACCCGCGAACTGGTCCGACGTCACGTTGCGGATGCAGTTGCCGCTGGTCTGGATCGCATGCATCTCCACCGCCGCCAGCGCGCGCAGGATCTCCGGCACTTCGGCGAGCTTTGGCCAGTTGTACTGCAGGTTCTGGCGCGTCGTGAAATGCCCGTAGCCCTTGTCGAACCTGCGCGCGATGTGGGCAAGCTTGTGCAGCTGGCGCGAGGACAGCGTGCCATAGGGAATGGCGACCCGCAGCATGTAGGCGTGCAGCTGCAGGTAAAGCCCGTTCATCAGCCGAAGCGGCTTGAACGCGTCCTCGGTCAGCTCGCCCGAGAGCCGGCGCGCCACCTGGCCTGCGAACTGTGCCACGCGCTCGTCGACGGCACGCTGGTCGAATTCGTCATAGCGATACATCAGGCGGCCGCCTGCTTGCCGAGATCGCGCCGCACGGTCGGCCCTGCCGCGCGGATGACCTCGCGCTGCTTGACGGGCTTCACCTGGTCGCCGGCCTGCACGACGTCGAACAGATAGGCATGCACGATGACAAGCCGCCGCTCGGCCTCGACACCCACCTGAAGGGCTGCCTCCGCGTCGGCCTTGCTGTCGAACACGCGCGCCCCCTCGAGCGTCTCGACCCACGCGCCATTGGGCGCGAGATAGACAGCCGCGCCATCGAGGAGCCTGTTCGCCGTGAGGACCTGGAGCATGTCACCTTCCTTTCACAGGAAGATGGCCCAAAGCACGCAAAAAGTCAATTTGCCGTGTGAAATAAAATATATAACATGAAAGCGATGTTATTCAGGTTTCATGGCGCTTTCATGCCATTTTCTGAGCACCAGCCACTCCAGAAGCGACAGCGTCCAGAACAGGGCGATCCCGATTACCGACAGGATCAGCAGGGCGGCGAAGGCCTTTTCGGTCTCGAGCCTGTTGCCCGCCTCGGCGATGCGCCAGGCAAGCCCGGTCGACGTACCCGAGCCGGCGGCAAACTCGGCCACCACCGCGCCGATCAGCGCAAGCCCCCCCGACACCTTCATGCCACCCAGGATGTGGGGCAGGGCGGCCGGCAGCTGCAGCCGCGTGAGCCGCTGCCAGCGCGAGGCGCCATAGAGGTCGAACAGCTCGTGCAGCTGACGGTCCACCGACTTCAGGCCCAGCGTGGTGTTGGCCAGGATCGGAAAGAACGCCACGATGATCGCAAGGATCAGCACCGCCCGCTCGGCATTGTCGAGCCCGACCCAGATCAGGATCAGCGGCGCAATCGCCACGATCGGGGTGACCTGCAGCGTGATCGCATAGGGATAGAGCGCCCGCTCGATCGTCCGGCTCTGCGAGAACAGCACCGCCAGCGCAAGCCCCAGCCCCAGCGCCATCGCGAAGGCCTGCAGCGTCACGCGCAGCGTGACCCACGCTGACGCCGCCAGCGAGCTCGCATTCTCCTGCAGCGCCAGCGCGATCGCCGAGGGCGCAGGCAGGATGAACTTCGACACCGCGAAGGCGCCAACTGCCCATTCCCACGCCCCGAGCACAAGAAGGGCGACGAGCACGGGCAGGCCAATCCCGGCGATCCGGTCGCGCGTCATGCCGGTATCCCTCCGCTTGCAGCCTCATGACCGACCAGCGCCGCGCGCACCGCGCGGCAGCGTTCCCCATAGTCCGGCGTCAGCCGATAGTCCGGCGTGCGCGCTTGTGGTGCCTCCATCGGGATGTCCGCCACGACACGGCCAGGCCGCGCGCTCATCACCACGACGCGCGACGACAGGTAGACGCTCTCATAGATCGAGTGCGTGACGAACACGACCGTCAGCCCACGCGATACCCACAGCGCGCGCAATTCGTCGTTCAGCCGCTCGCGCGTCAGCTCGTCGAGCGCGGCGAATGGCTCGTCCATCAACAGCACCTCGGCATCGGCCGCAAGCGCCCGCGCGATCGAGACGCGCATCCGCATGCCGCCGGACAATTCGCGCGGATGGGCGCCGGCAAAGCCCGACAGCCCGACCAGCGCAAGCGCCTGCGCCACCTTGTCGTCGGCATCGGCCGCAAGGCCCTTCAGCTCCAGCGGCAGCCGCACATTGCGCGCAACACTGGCCCACGGCATCAGGGCTGCATCCTGGAACACGAAGCCCGTCCGCGGCCGCGCACCGCTCCACGCGATCGTTCCCGACGACGGCTGCGTGAGCCCCGCGATCAGGCGCAGCGCCGTGCTCTTCCCGCAGCCCGAGGGGCCGACCAGAGACAGGAACTCGCCCCGCGCCACGCCGAATGACACGCCAGAGAGCGCATCGACCCCGCTGGCAAAGGACTTGCTGACAGACTGGAACGAGAGCAAGGGCAGGGCGCCGCGCGTCAGGTCTTGCCGGGCTTCGGCTTGGCCGCCGGCGTCTTGCCGCCAGCCGGTGCCGCGACCCCGCGCCCCTTGTTCACGAAGCGCGTGTCGAAGGCCTTGCGATAGTCGAGCTTGGCGTCGAACACCTTGTTCGCCGACATGATGTCGAAGAAGTCCTTCAGCCGCGCATCGGTCATCGCACCGATGCCCAGCTTCGCCGCGTCGCCGCCCTCGACCATGCCGCGATCGCGCATCTGCCGGATGGCCTGCGCGATGATGGCATCCGTCATGTCGGGGTTGTCTTTCCGGATCAGCGCATTGGCCTTGCTGGCGTCGCCGTTCAGGTAGTGCGTCCAGCCATCGATGCTGGCCTCGACAAAGGCCTGCACGAGCTTGGGGTTCTCGCGCACGTCCTTCCCGCGCGCCAGGATGAAGTTCGCATAGCCCGGATAGCCATAGTCCGCGAGCAGGAAGACCTGCGGCTTGATCTTGCCCTCGGTCTCGATCGTGTAGGGCTCGGAGGTCACATAGCCCTGCTGGATTGCCTTCGGGTCGGCAAGAAACGGGGCCAGGTTGAACGTATACTTGCGGATCTGCCGGTCCTCGAACCCGTAGCGCGAGCGCGTCCATGTCCACCATGTCGAGACCGTCGCATCCGAGATCATCACCGGCTTGCCCTTGATGTCGGCAATCGTCTTGATGTCGGCCCGCGGATGCGTGATCAGCACCTGCGGGTCCTTCTGGAAGATCGCCGCCACGGCAACCGCATCGGCACCTGCCGCCGCCAGGTTCAGCGGCTGGAAGTGGTTGGACCCCATGGCAAATTCCACGGCACCCGCCGCGATCAGCTGTGGTGTGTTCACCGAAGGGCCGCCCTGCCGGATGGTCACGTCGAGGCCGGCCTTCGCATAAAGTCCCTCGGCCAGCGCCTGGTAGAAGCCGCCATGTTCGGCCTGTGCCTTCCAGTCCGTCACGAAGGTGACTTTCACGGGCACCTTGGCCTTGCTGCCTGCGGCCTGCGCGGGCAAGGCCCCGGACACGAGAGCGATGGCGATGGAGGCGGCGGCAAGCAGGGAAGGGCGAATCATTCTACTTCACCTCGTTGGGCAGGACCACGTCGCAGCGGGCCTCGCGGCGCTGCGCATCGATCTCGGCCAGGCGCGCATCGTCGTTGATCAGGGTCCGGAACAGCACCACGCCCTTGCTGCTCGGCGCGCTGATGACGGTCGTCGCGCCATCCTGCGGCGGGATCTGCTGGCCCTGTCCGATCAGCAGGATCGTGGCCGGCTTACCCTGGGCCTGGCTGTCGTTGAAGACGAAGAAATTGTCGGTGTTGTCGGCGAAGAACGAAACCGACCAGTACGTGCCCTGCGGCGCACCCGTCATGATCTTCAGTGGATTCTTCGACACATCATACAGGCAGATCGAATAGAGCAGGTCGGGGCTGGGACGCACCACGCGCCGCGCCGTCTCGTCCGGCCGGTCGCTGAAGACGATGCGGCCCGTCCCGTCGGCGCCGATCGCAGAGATGACGCGGCCCATGATGAAGGTGGGCAACTGGCTGACGACGATCACATGCGTGGCCGCCGCAAGCACAAGGGTGAACACAAGCCACAAGAGGATCCGCTTCATTCGCAGGCCTCCTTCACGATCGAAGGCAGCGCGACTGTCGAGGGGCCCGCAATCACGCTGTCCCCGGAATTGTAGAGCCTGAGGCTCACGTCAAACCCGTCTGCAGCCGTCGCGATCCAGTTCCCGGCTTCGGCCGTGCGCGACAGGCGGATGACAAAGCTTCCATCCGTGGCGCGCACCACGCTGGTCTTGCCAACCGAGTAGCGCTTTTGCGGATTGGGAATGAGATAGCTGTCGCGCCCATAGGCCGTGATGCTCCACCAGCGCGCATCCGGATCCCGCCCCTCGATGCGATAGCTGCAGGCCGGATCGAAGGCCTGACCCGCGCTGTCCTCGCGCGCCGTATAGTAGATCGTCTCGGACTTGTTCAGCGCCAGCAACCCGTACACCGCCACGGTCGCGCGCGTGTACATGTCGGCATCAACACCGCCGGCCGCCAGGTTCGAGCGCCACGGCCCGTTGATCACGACGGCCTGCTGGCCCGTGCCATGGACGATCATGTAGTAGGCGGACCCAAGCCCAAGCCCGACGCCAACCACGAGGCAAACCAGAAGTCTCAGGATGAATCCCACGGTGCAATCACTTCCTGTCAGCACGGGCGCAAGTCGCACCCGCAAGGGGCGACACGCATCCTCCTGTCACTAGCACAACTGCGCCGGGAGGCCCAAATCAGCACTTATCCACCGGTGTCCGGTGAAATCCCGCCGCCCGTGCAATTTCCGAAGACAACATCAGTTCCAAAGCCCGTCACGGTCTTTGGACTGCCTGCTCGTCCTCGCGGCTCAGGACAGGGTCCGGCCCACTCCCTCCGCCATATCGTTTCGCGCGGGGTTCACGAGGAGGTCGGTCAGGCCTTGAAGGCTGGCGCCAACGGAAAACTATTCACTTGTCAAGTCGCAGGCAGCCGGAGCTGCATAGGTAAAAAAGAACATATAACGAACAAAGAGGCAGATCAAGCCGTCCCTCTGCGACCTTTTGGAAAGTTACTCCTCAGCGCGATAACACAACCGGCATGACGTCAAAGCCTCGGCTTGATGGCCGGAAACGGTGGTCCGTCAACCTCTGAAACCTCCTATCCGCAAGCAGCGCGCTGTGGAGTTCGCAGAGCGGGAACAAGCGTCGAAAAAGGTGACATGAAGTTGGAGATGCCTCATTCAGTCCGCGGCAAAAGCAGAACACTAGTATTTCAAAGTGTCACCGAAAAAGGAATTTGACCACGATGTGCAGACTTGAGATTGATCGAGGATCTCAAGGGATGATTGCCTGCTTATCACAAAATAGCGAATAGCATGCCCGCAGCGCGTGGAGTTTGAAGCGCGTTTCCACCTGCCAATTTCAATATCAAATCTGTTAGGAACCCAAAAAATGCTACATCCAGTTACAAGATTTCCATTGTATCATTAACCAAGTTGCGGTAACGTGCACAAAAGGTGAACTAATAAGGAGCGGCACCTTGGTCGGCAAACTAAACTCTCTCGAAGTCTGCGCGGGTGCAGGAGGGCAAGCTCTAGGACTTGAGCAGGCAGGGTTCGAGCATGTTGACCTCGTGGAACTAGATCCGTGGGCTTGTCAAACGCTACGACGCAACCGACCGAAATGGAAAGTCACAGAAGCCGATTTGCATACACTCGACGCGACCCAGTACAAAGGCATAGACCTGTACGCAGGTGGTCTGCCTTGCCCGCCGTTCTCTATCGCGGGCAAACAGCTTGGCGTTGATGACGAGCGTAACCTGTTCGACGTCGCCCTGCGGCATATATCCGAGTGTGACCCTAAAGCGGTCATGATCGAAAACGTCAAGGGCATGTTGGATAAGGCCTTTGATTCCTATCGGCAGCACATTCTAAGCACATTGCGTAAGATGAATTACCGCGCGGACTGGAAACTGCTCAATGCAGCGGACTACGGCGTGCCGCAACTCAGACCCCGCCTGGTATTGGTCGCTATAAAAGCTCCGCTAATCAACGCATTCGAGTGGCCCCGCATTGTCCCTAGGGACACACTTTCGGTGGGGGAGACCATTCATGACCTCATTGCCGCGCGCGGCTGGAAAGGAGCCAGTCGGTGGAGACTGTGTGCAAACAAGATTGCGCCGACAATAGTCGGCGGCTCAAAAAAACATGGCGGGCCGGATTTGGGGCCCACGCGCGCAAGGCGCGCATGGGCTGAGTTAGGTGTCAACGGAATTGGAATTGCTGACGAGGCACCTGATGCGGACTACCCCCAAGATGGCATGCCCAAGCTAACCACCAGAATGGTAGCAAGGCTCCAAGGATTTCCCGATGATTGGCACTTCGAAGGACGCAAGACGCATGCTTACAGACAGGTAGGAAATGCCTTTCCGCCACCTGTCGCAAAAGCCGTGGCAATTCAGATTGCGAGAGCGGTCGGCAAGATCTCGCGGAGAGACGCCGCGTGAACGCACCGCCCAGTTTGACGGATGCCCGCAGGCGCTTTCACGAGGCCATCAACAAGGATGTGCACCTCATGGACGCCCACGGGGTGCTCACGAATTCGGATTCGAGCAACGAAACCAGCAAATCGCTCTCCCGGCTCATTGCTGAGCAGATAGGGAGCGGTCAATGCAAGTCCCGGCCCGACGGTCAGAAGCTAGGAGACCGCTTCGAAGGCCACGTGTCTGACTTCTTGCAAGACGTTTTGCCAAGGCTGGCTCACGTTCGTCCAGCCAAGTGGGCTTTCCCGCCAACATCGACGCGCAAAGGCGAGGATTTTTTTGAGTTTGAGCAATACAACCATCTGAAAGAGCTGAACGATCTAGTAAGAACGTCAAGACGAATTCGTGCGTCATTGGGAAACGATTACGTGATCGCGCCGGACGTCGTTGTCGTTCTGAATCCGCTGAGCGACAAAGAGATCAATGACAAAAAATTCACCGTAGACAATCTATCAGGGCTTAGTTCCGCGCTCAGGGCGGATACCGGTGCGAGACCCTTTCTGCACGCAAGCATTTCCTGTAAGTGGACATTACGAAGTGATAGGGCACAAAATGCTCGCTCTGAAGCCCTCAATCTCATACGAAATCGAAAGGGCAGAGCTCCTCACATTGCAGTAGTGACAGCTGAGCCACTGCCAAGCAGGCTTGCCTCTCTTGCTTTAGGGACGGGTGACATCGACTGTGTGTACCACTTCGCGCTTACAGAGCTAAGGTTCGCCGCCAAGTCGAAAGGCAAGGAAGACACGCTTGAGCTCCTTGAGACTATGATCGACGGCAAGCGCCTGAAGGACATCGCAGACTTGCCTTTGGATTTGGTCGTCTAATTCGACAAGCCCGCAAGAGCCGAAGGTTAGTAGGCTGTTGAAAAACTCTCGCGACATCTGCCTTCACGTGATTCACTTAGCAAGCTGATGTGCGAGGCTGAGATGCGTGGAACGGACGAACGGTCGGGGGCTCTATTTTCTTAGTTTGGACAGTGCGTAAGACGTAGATACCTGCGAACGAAAGCCTACAGAACAATGCTCCCTGACGCACCCTAACCCCGCCCCCGTGCCGCCCGCCACGCCTCATCCGCATGCACGAGAAACAGCGCCTCATGCCGCAACCGCGCCAGGTTGCGCCGGACAGCCTCCGGGCGCAGGTCGCCCGCCATCGCATCCTCGATCGGCACCCAGTGCGCGGTCGTGCTGTCGCTGTCTTCGTGCCTTAGGCGTTTGAGTTCGTCAGCGGTCAGGTGGGCGCGGAAGAACTGCATCACCTCGTGGAAGGGGCGGGTGCCCGCCATGAAGAAGTTTTCGATCTGCCCGGCGAATTCCAGGTTGAGACCGGTGATCGTGAACTCTTCCGCACACTCGCGCGCAGCGGCCTCGGCAGCGGGCTCGCCGAACTTGATCCGCCCGCCGGGCAGGAAGTGGAAGCTGCCGTTCTCGCGATGGAGCATCACCTCCCGGCCGTCATTGCGGTAGAGGAGGATGGCGACGCGAAAGTTGAACCGCGCGCCTTCGACATCGCAGACGTCAAGCGTGAGGTCGCCCTTGCCCTGGCGCCAGCGCACAGGTTCGTTCGTGTCGGTCATGTCCCGGCCCGGCCCACTGTCGATTGCACCGATGGATACGCAAAGACCCATCCGGCCTCAATGCTGTTATCCGGACGCCGACTGACCCCTGTCGCTGCAAGCGATCGTTCGCGTAGCCTGGGATCTGGCCCGCTGCCGAAACCCCAGCCTAGAACGCCGGCTCCGGCACAGCCTCTCCGTCCGCAGGCGTCACCGGACCGGTTTGAAGTGTCGTCGGTTCGACAGGCGCGCCATCATTGCTGCTCTGGTGGCGTGGCCCGAAGCCCTGCGGGGGCGGCGCGCGCGGCGGCGGCGGGGCAGGGGGTGTCTCCTCATCGCCGCCAAACAGGCTGTCCAGAATGTCCTCGATCAGGCCCTTGTCGTCGTTGCTCCGATAGCCGGGCCCATCCTCGGCGCGATCCACCCACGGATCATCCTCGCCCGGACCTTCGGCATAGGCGCCCTCCGGTCCCATGCCATAGTCATAGATGCCGGGCAGCGGATGCACGGCGATGCGCCGGTGGGCATCGACCATGACGGTCTTCCAGATGGATGCAGGCAGGCTTCCGCCCACCACGCGCCCCATGGGCGTGTTGTCGTCGTTGCCAAGCCAGACCCCGCCGACAAAGTCGGCCGTGTAGCCAACGAACCATGCATCGCGCCAGTCCTGGCTCGTGCCCGTCTTGGCGGCCACCTGGCGGGGCGACAGGTCGGCCCGCTGGCCCGTTCCCGTCTGCACCACCTCGTACATCATCTGGTTCATTTCCTCGAGCGTCGTGCGGTTCATGACCAGGATGGCCGGGCGTTGCCGGTGCTGGTAGAGCACAGTGCCATCGGATGTCTTCACCTCGACGATCGCGAAGGGTTCCACGCGGTTGCCGTTGTTCGCAAAGGCGGCAAAGGCGCGCGTCATCTCGAACAGCGTCACCTCCGACGTGCCCAGCGGCAGCGACCGGTTGGGTTCCAGCGGCGAGGAGATGCCAAGCCGCTGCGCCACCGCGATCACCTTGCGCCGGCCCACCTCGTCGGCGATGCGGATCGCCACCGTGTTGATCGACTTCGACAGCGCCTCGCGCAGCGTGATGGGGCCGAGATACTGTCCGTCATAGTTCTCCGGGCGCCATCCGTTGGCTTCATAGGGCGCGTCCTCGCGCACGTCATCGGGCGTCAGCCCGGCCTCCATCGCGGCCAGGAACACGAAGGGCTTGAATGACGATCCCGGCTGGCGCTTGGACTGGTAGGCCCGGTTGAAGGGTGAGGCGGTATAGTCCTTGCCGCCGACAAGGCTGCGCAAGGCACCCGAAGGTTCCATCGCGACCAGCGCGCCCTGTGTGACATTGCGCCTTGAGCCGTCCCCGTCGAGCACCTTCTGCAGCGACTTCTGCGCCGTGCCCTGCAGGCGGATATCGATCGTGGTACGCACGATCAGGTCCTTGTTCGGCGTGATGCTGAGTGCCTTGAGCTGCTCCATCACATAGTCGGCGAAGTAATTGGCACTTTCCAGTTCGGGCTTGATCACGGGCTTGGCCGGCGTCGCTTGCGCCCGGCGCGCCTCGCTTGCGGTGATGTGTCCTTCCTCGACCATCAGCTCGAGCACCAGCGCCGCACGCTCCTGCGCCAGCTTGAGGTTGGCATCCGGCGAATAGCGCGACGGCGCGCGTGTCAGCGCCGCCAGCATCGCCGCCTCCGCCAGCGTCACGTCCTTGATGGACTTGTCGAAATACTCCCGCGCCGCCGCATCCACGCCATAGGCGCCCGAGCCCAGGTAGATCCGGTTCAGGTAGAGCGTCAGGATCTCGTCCTTCGAATAATGCCGCTCGAGCCAGAACGACAGGAACATCTCCTCGAGCTTGCGCCGCCACGTGCGCTCGGGCGTCAGGAACGTGTTCTTGGCCAGCTGCTGCGTGATGGTCGATCCGCCCTGCACGACACCGCCCGCGGTCCAGTTCGTGATCAGCGCGCGCAGCAGGCCGCGATAGTCGATGCCGCTGTGGGAATAGAAGCGCCGGTCCTCGGTCGAGATGAAGGCCTGCGGCAGGTATTTCGGCATCTCCTCGACCCGCACGCGATAGCCGAAGGCCGCACCGCGCGTCGCGAAGATCTTCCCGGCCTCGTCGGTCAGCGTGATGGACGGCGTGCGGTTCAACTCGCCCAGCCGGTCGGCCGTGATCGAGAGGGACGGCGCATAGGCGTAATAGAGCGCGACGAAACAGGCCGACAGGAACAGCACCGTGCCGCCGAACCCCGTGGCAAGCCAGAACCACCAGGGGCGCTGCGCGCGCTGGGGAACCTGCTCCCAGGGATCGGGGTCAGCAGGCGAGGAAGAGGAAGAAGGCGTGTCGTTCATCTTGCGTCCGTGGCGCGGCGAATGGCGGAACCGCGCGTCGTGAGGCGTATATTTTCACCGATCCGGTTGTTAGGCTAGCAACCATTGTCACTCATCCATCGGATGGGCGAGATTGCGGCGTTTTGACAGTGAAGGATAGTTCATGCTGGGCGTTTGCTATTACCCGGAGCAGTGGTCCCCGCAACTCTGGCAGGATGATGCCCGGCGCATGGCCGCATTGGGGTTGCGCTTCGTCAGGATTGGTGAATTCGCCTGGAGCGCGATCGAGCCCGAGCCCGGCCGGTTCGTCTGGGACTGGCTCGACCGCGCCATCGAGACGCTGGGACGGGAAGGCCTCAGGGTTGTGCTCGGCACGCCGACGGCCACGCCGCCGAAATGGCTTGTGGACACAAGCCCCGAGATCCTCCCGCACGACCGGCAGGGCCGTCCCCGGCGATTCGGTTCGCGCCGCCATTACTGCTTCTCCAGCCCCGTCTACCACGCCGAGACGCGCCGCATCGTCGAGGCCGTCGCCCGGCGCTATGGCGGCCACGAGGCGCTCGTCGGCTGGCAGACCGACAACGAATACGGCTGCCACGACACGGTGCGCTCCTACTCACCGGCTGCAGCGGCCGCCTTCCGCGTCTGGCTCGAGCAGAGATACACAACCCCCGCCGCGCTGAACGAGGCCTGGGGCAACCGCTTCTGGAGCATGGAGGTCCGCAGCTTCGCCGAAGTCGACCTGCCCATGGCGGCGGTCACCGAACTGAACCCCGCGCATGTGCTCGACTTCTACCGCTTCAGCTCGGACCAGGTGGCAGCCTACAACGCGATGCAGGCCGACATCATCCGGGCCCATTCGCCCGGTCGCTTCATCACGCACAACTACATGGGCGCCTTCCCGGATTTCGATCACCACAAGGTCTCGCAGGCGATCGACTTCGCGAGCTGGGATTCCTACCCGCTGGGCTTCACCGACAGCATCGCCGCGCTCGGCTTCTCCGACGAGGAGCGCGTGCGCTATGCCTGCACCGGCCATCCCGACATCTCGGCCTTCCACCACGACCTCTATCGCGGCATGACGGACAGGCGCTTCTGGGTCATGGAGCAGCAACCTGGTCCCGTGAACTGGGCGATCTGGAACCCGAGCCCGCACGACGGCATGGTCCGCCTCTGGGCATGGGAGGCGCTGGCCCACGGTGCCGAGGTCGTCAGCTTCTTCCGCTGGCGCCAGGCCCCCTTCGCGCAGGAACAGATGCATGCGGGCCTCAACCGGCCCGACAACGTGCTCGACACCGGCGGTCTCGAAGCCGAAGCGACCGCGCGCGAGCTTGCGGGCGACTGGTGGCAGGCGATCAAGGACAAGCCGATGCAGCCCGCGCCCGTGGCGCTGGTCTTCGACTACGACACCGCCTGGCACCACGAGATCCAGCCGCAAGGCAGGTCCTTCAGCTACCTCGCGCTCGTCTTCCTCTGGTACACGGCGCTGCGGCGCCACGGTGTCGACATCGACATCGTCCCGCCCGGCCGCGACCTCAGCCCCTACAAGGCCGTCTTCGTGCCAAGCCTGCAGCACGTCACGCCGGACGCGCACCGGGCCTTCGCCACGTGCAAGGGGCAGGTCGTCTTCGGCATACGAACCGGCGCCAAGACGGCCTCGTTCCAGATCCCGCGCAACCTGCCGCCCGGCCCGCTGCAGGATCTCCTGCCGGTCAAGGTCACGCGCGTGGAAAGCCTGCGGCCTGGCCTTGTGCGCGAGCTGCGCTGGCGCAACCGCGCCTATGCCTGCACCACCTGGGTCGAGCGGCTCGAGGTCGACGCTTCAGCCAGCGTGCAGGGCAGCTTCTCCTCGGGCGAGGCAGCGATCGTGGAAAAGGCCGGGCGCACCTATGTCGCCGCCTGGCCGACGCGCGAGCTGGCGCTCGATGTCGTTTCGCACACGCTCGCCGCGGCGGGAATCGACGCCGCGCGCCTCGAGGAGGACATCCGCGTGCGCCGGCGCGACGGCGTCACCTTCGCCTTCAACTTCTCGGACGATTCGCGCCTAGCCCCCGCGCCCGCCGGTGCAACCTACGTGCTGGGCGCGCATTCGATCGCACCGTTCAACTTGTCGGCATGGAAATCGTGACGTTGATTGCACGCACTTGTGGATAGATGCGCGGTCCAGCGGCCGCGCACAGTTTGATATTGACAGTCGTGTTGACGCAACATGTAGCCCCTCTCATAAAGGACAGGTCGGCAACAAGCCGCAAAACATCCGTCCCAAGAAGCGGAGAGTGGCAAGTGGAAATGATCATCCCCGTGGCGATCCTCTTCGGGATCGGTTTTGGTTCAGGCTTTGGCGTGCGCATGCTCATGGCGCGCAAGGCCGAGCAGCAGGCAGCGATCACGCCAGTTTCTGGACAGTCCGCAGCCATCATGCCCCCGGCCTTCAAACCGCGCTCGTCGCTGCGCGCCTTCGACCTGCGCGAGGATCCGCTATGGGGCCGCTGATCATCGTCAGCCTGATCATCGGGTCGGGCTTCCTCGCAGGCTACATGTTCAGGGACCGCGAGGAACGTCGCCGCGCACGTCCGCTACGTCAGCCTCGCCAGTCCTAGCATCGCGACAGGCAAGGGTTGAGCCGTGCGCGGCAAACGCGCAATATCGGCGCATGAACCTTGCACAGCCCCTTCCATTCACGTTCAGCCTCTCGGCCCTCCCGCCGGAGACCTCGACCCTCCGCGCCGAGGTCCGCCAGTTCATCGCCCGCGAGATCGAGGCCATCCCCCTCGAGAAGCGCGCGCAGTCCTGGAGCGGTTTCGACCCCGCCTTCAGCCGCAAGCTCGGTGAGCATGGCTGGCTGGGCATGACCTGGCCAAAGGCCTATGGCGGCCACGAGCGCACCGCGCTCGAGCGTTATGTCGTCGTCGAGGAACTGCTGGCCGCCGGCGCGCCCGTGGCGGCGCACTGGGTCGCCGACCGCCAGTCGGGCCCGCTCCTGCTGAAGTTCGGCACCGAAGCCCAGCGCCAGCGCGTCCTGCCCGGGATCGCACGCGGCGAGACCTATTTCGCCATCGGCATGAGCGAGCCCGACTCCGGCTCCGACCTCGCCAGCGTCCGCACGCGCGCGGTGCGCACCACTGACGGCTGGCGCGTGACCGGCACCAAGCTCTGGAGCTCCTGGGCCCACAAGTCGCAGTACATGATCGCGGTGTTTCGCACCGGCGAGGGCGCGCAGCGCCAGGCGGGCCTCTCGCAGTTCCTCGTGGATCTCTCGCGGCCCGGCATCCGCATCCGCCCGATTGCCGACCTCACCGGCCACGAGCATTTCAACGAGGTCGTCTTCGACGACGCGCTCCTGCCGGCCGATGCGCTGATCGGCACCGAGGGCGATGGCTGGTCGCAGGTGACCGCCGAGCTCGCCTATGAACGCTCCGGCCCCGAGCGCTTCCTCTCGAGCATGGCGCTCGTGCGCCAGATCGTCGAGGCCGCCGGACCCGAACCCCGCGAGCGCACGGCCATTGCCATCGGCCGCATGGCCGCGCGCCTCCATGCCTTGCGCAACCTCTCCATCTCGGTTGCGACCCAGCTGCAGCGCGGCGAGAACCCCGCCCTCGAGGCCGCCCTCGTCAAGGATGTCGGCGCCATCTTCGAGCAGGAGATCCCCGACATCGCGCATGACCTTTTCGGTCGCGAGCCGTCTGCCGCATCGACCGAGGCGCTGCTGCGCGTACAGCACTACCTGACGCAGACCGCACCATCCTTCTCGCTGCGGGGCGGCACCCGCGAGATCCTGCGTGGGATCATCGCCCGCGGCCTTGGACTGAGGTGATCCCCATGAACGAGACCCAACGCCTTATCCACGACGCCGCCCACCGCCTCTTCGCGCAGCACGTGACACCCGATGTCCTGCGCAGCGCCGAGGCGGGCACCTGGAGCGAAAGCCTCTGGGACGCCATCGACGAGGCAGGCTTCCTCGACACGCTGGCCGACACCGATGCATCGGCCGACGAGCGCGCAGCCAACGCCTTCGTGCTCCTGAAGGTCGCCGCACGCCACCTCGTGCCCGTGCCCATTGGCGAGACGATGGTCGTGCGGGCGCTGCTCGCCGCCCGCAAGGTCAGGGCCCCGATGGGCCCGCTCTCCTTCGCGCTGCTCGAGGGCCACACGCACCAGCATGGCGACCACGCCCACCTGAAGGGCAAGGCGCATGGCGTCGCGCACGCGCGCAACGCCCAGGGCCTGTTGCTGGGGACGATGGAGGGGCGCGAATGCGTCCTCATCGCGACCCGCCGGGGCCAGCTGGCCGAGAGCGCAAACATCGCCGGCGAGCCGCGTGACGACATGGCCTTCGCCGACACGGCCGGAACGACCGTGCCGGGCATCAGCGGGCGCGACCTGAAACGGGCTGGCGCCACGCTGCGCACGATTGCCATGGCCGGCGCGCTCGAACGCATCCTCATGCAGACGGTCGACTATGCGCGCACGCGCGTGCAGTTCGGCAAGCCCATCGCGTCCTTCCAGGCGATCCAGCAGCAACTCGCCGTGCTGGCAGGACACGTCGCCGCGGCCTCGATCGCGGCCGAAGGGGCGATGGCCGCACTGTTCGACGCCGACCGTCGCGACCTGGCCGTCGCCGTTGCCAAGATCAGGGCAGGCGAGGCAGTCTCGGCCGGAACGTCGATTGCCCACCAGGTCCACGGCGCCATCGGCATCACGCGCGAGCATTCGCTGCACTATGCCACGCGCAGGCTCTGGTCCTGGCGGGCCGAGTTCGGCGCCGAGGCCGACTGGGCCGAAGAACTCGGCCGCACGCTCGCCCGCGACGGCGGCGCCGGTTTCTGGCCAGCGCTTACGGTGTGACCTGAGGCTCGACGGGTCAAGAAAAAGGGCAGGGGCCCCGGAGGCCTCTGCCCTTCAAACTTTTCCGGCGCGTCCGCGCCGAAGGCTTAGTGCCGAACGGTGAGGACAAGCCTCACGTCACGACCCGGCAGCAGCACCTCGTCCTTGTTGAAGGCAACGTGGTTGCGGATCTCCTCGTCAAGAAGGTTGCGCCCAACGAGGCTGATGTCGATCCCGCCGCTCTCGGTCTTCACCGCCCGCCACGTCACGCCGGCGTCAACGCGCGTGTAGCTTGCAGTTGCAGTCTCGGTATCGGCGATGTCGTCCTGCTTGAAGGCATGCGTCAGCTGGACGAAGGCATCGGCCTGCTCACCCGAAAGGCTCAGGCCGCCGCCCAGCCGCATCGGGGGGATCCGGGGAATGTTGCCGCCGGCGTCGAACGAGGCATCCACCCAGTCGGCCTTGATGTTGAACGCAAGTTCGCCGAACGACAGGTTCGCAATGGGGGCATCAACCTGCAACTCGCCGCCGGTGAACGTGGCATCACGCTGCAGATAGACAAGCTCGAGAAACTCCTGGCTGTCATCCGGGAAAAAGACGCCAAGCTCGTCATACGAATTCCCGGTGAGCTCGCCATAGACGAACCCGTCGAACTGCGTGTGGAACAACGTCAGCTCGGCCGTTAGCCCCGGAAGGGTCAGCTTCGCGTTACCCTCGAGGTTGAGTGCGTTCTCGATGGAAATGTCGGGGTCGCCGATTTCCCACGTTCCAGTAGCCTCGTGTGGACCCCGCGCAAACAGTTCAACCTGGTTCGGGGCACGCTCGGCATATGAAAGGTTCGCACCCAGGCGCAGTGAGTCCGAGGCCTTGAACACGAGCCCGCCGAAAGCGCTGAAGGGATCATAGTCGCGCGTGGTGAACACGTCCGAGATGGGCGTGCCCTCAACGTCGGTGTGCTCGTGGCGCACGCCCAGTTCAAGCGCGAGGTCCTGGCCCAGGGGCGCATCCGCGAAGGCATAGAACCCCAGCGAGTTGGTAATGCTCGGGAAAAGGAAATCCTCGCCTTCGCCCAGCGCCTCGAAATCCCGGTGCTGCAGCTGGACGCCGGCCGCAAGGGCCGAGAACGGACCGAATGCGCCATGGACCAGCTCGCCGCGAACTTCATGGCTCTTGTCGATGAAGGTCGAGGCTGGGCCAGTGACCGGCAGGACCTCGTCATGCGTATAATCCGAAAGCCCGGCATTCAGGCGCAGCGCCGTGAAACCGGCGAACGGGTTCCGCCATTCAGACGAAAGCAGCCACTTGTCCTGCTCCATCTCGATCGAGGCTTCCTCGCCCGGGATCCCGTAGTTGCTTTCGAAGCGCACATAGGCGACGCCGAAATGCCCGTTATTACCCAGAAGCGAGCTACCTATCGAGTATCCAAGCCCGTCGGCCTGGCTGTTCAGCTGCTCGCCCAGGGGCGTCTCGTAGGAATCCCTGTCCTGGCTGACGGCGTCGACATGCCACGCAAAGTTCCCGACGCCGCCGTCGAACAGGCCGGCGAATTCGGTGCCGTTATCGACGCTGCTGGCCGCGAAGTGCCCCTCGAGACCGAAACCGTTCTTCGGGATCGAGGTGGGAATGCGGTTGTTCAGTGCGTTGACCACGCCACCAATCGCCTGGCTGCCATAGCGAAGCGTGGCAGGCCCGCGCACCACCTCGACGCCCTGCATGGCCAGCGGGTCGATCGGCACGCCGTGGTCCGGCGAAAGGTCCGAAACGTCGAAGCTGCCGAGGCCGTTTTCCAGCACACGTACGCGCGTGGCGTCAAAACCGCGAATGACAGGCCGTCCCGCGCCAGCGGCGAAGCTGGTGGATGTGACCCCCGGGATGTCCGACAGGGCATCTGCCAGGTTCAACCCGCCGGACTGTGACAGGTCACTGCGGCTGGCGGTGCCGACAAGGGTCGAGAACTGGTCGCGGGACTTCGAGATGGCAGACCCGGTGACAACGATCTTCTCGACTGTCGCTGGTTCCGTGGTCTTCTCGTCGGCGATGGCAAGGTTTGCGGCAATGACCGCGATGGCGGCACCTGAGAACAGGTGCACTTTGCGTGACGTGAACATGTAAAACTCCTGGATGAACTGAATGGCCCCCCCCCCAAGGCAGTCCCCAATTCGTGCGCTATGCGCTTCACCGGAGATGCGGGGATGATGTGGATCAGGCGTTCAGCGTGGAGGGTGGTGACCGTATCGGCACCGCGTGCCGTTGAGTCGGTTCATGGGTTTGCCCGACCCACCGGGGAAGTTCCGAGGTGCGTGTCTGCGGCAACCAGGCAAGGGTCGCCGATGCAAGCATCGCCTGCGCGCCCATCGAGGCGGCAAGGCAGGCAGGACAGTAATGTTCGCTCTTGTGTTGCTGGCCGTGATTGTCCGACGACGCATCTGCGCCATGGCCGGTTTCAGGAACAAATGCTCGGGCGTGGGATTGGATCGCGCCCGCGTCGGCATGAGTGTGGTAAACGGCCACCATGCCCTGCAGGACGAAGGCGACGAGCATCAGTCCGGCAAGCGCCGCACGTACGGCGCGCCATTGCGACGCTGCTCGAAAGACTGATTTCCCGCCCATGCCGCGAAAAAAGCACAGGCAAGAGATTTGGGCAACCAGCGATCACCCGGCAGCACGTATCGGCGCGCTGTTGTCGCTGCACTGACACAAGAATACACGCGCCAGATGACTTGCACTCGCCCCGCGGGCGAGCAGCCCTGTCAATGCAGGCAGTAAAGCGAAACGCCGGGCAAGAATACCCGGCGCTCCGTTTCTGATGGGGCTTGAAATTGATCTACACGTAGCGCAGGTCGATTACCCGCCCATTGTAAGGATTAACCCGGAGCATCACAGGGCGCCCGCGGCGGTCATAGGCATAGGCCCTGAGGCCCCAGCTCCAGCGCGACTCGCGCAGCCCGCGCACGCCGTAGAACCCCTGGCGCTCGAGCCGGCGCACGATCTGCCAGTGGGACAGGGTGCGGTCATGGTGGCGGTAGTCACGATCGGCGCGCCCCCAGCCACGCTCCCAGCGATCAAAGCCGCGGTCATACCGGCTGAAGTCACGGTATTCGTCGCGATATCCGCCGCGACCGCCATCGCCGCGCCATTCACCGCTCGGCTGAAGGTCATCATAGCCTTGGTTACCGTATTGGTTGCCGTACTGGTCCGCCATGGCCGGGCTGGCCAATGCCATGACGCCGAGGGTGAGTGCTGTGGCTGCCGCGGTCACAAACTTGCGCATGATGTTTAACTCCTGCTGAAAAAGGGCCGAAACCCAACCCTTGCAGCCATCATTGCACCGCGTGCCTGAACCGGATCTGGACATATTATTCATGTCGGGTTCAGCGACTTTGCGCTATCTCATTCCCATGCGCGGATCCCTTCGCCAGTCCCTGTTTGCCTTGCTGCTTGCCGGCGCTGTGCTCCAGCCCGCCGTCGCGCAGGACTGGACGCCGCCTCCGGGCGAACCGGGCACGCGATCGATCCCCCGGGATGATGCCGGGCGTCCGCGCGGTGACCGCTTCAGGCGGGACGTGATGCCCGAGGACCTCCGCGTCGTGCCGCTCGACACCGTCATGAGCGGTCTCATGTCGCAATATCCCGGCAAGCCCCTCGACGCACGCGGTCCCATGCGCCGCGGCGCGCAACTGATCTATGAAATCGTATGGCTGACACCCGACGGTCGCCAGATCGTCGTCATCGTCGACGCCCGCTCCGGACAGGTGCTGCGCGTCCGCGGGCTTGGCTGAAGGAAGGATACGCGATGCGCATTCTCGTTATCGAAGATGATCCGGATCTCAGGCGCGTCCTGACCGACGCGCTGAAGGACAATGGCTATGTCGTGGACGGTGCAGGCGATGGCGTCGAGGGACACTATCTCGGCGAGAACGAACCCTACGACGCCGTGATCCTCGACCTGGGCCTGCCGGAGATGGACGGCATCAAGGTGCTCGAGAAATGGCGCAAGGCCGGCCGCACCATGCCTGTCCTCATTCTCACCGCGCGCGACCGCTGGAGCGACAAGGTCAAGGGCCTCGATGCCGGCGCCGACGATTATGTCGTCAAGCCCTTCTTCACCGAGGAGGTGCTGGCACGCATTCGCACGTTGCTGCGCCGCAGTGCCGGCATCACCACCTCCGACATCGAGTGTGGCCCCCTGCGCATCGACACGCGCGCTGCGCGCGTGACGGTTGAGGGCAATCCCGTGAAGCTGACCTCGCTCGAGTACAGGCTCCTGGCCTACCTCGCCCATCACAAGGGGCGCGTCGTCTCGCGCACCGAACTCGTGGAGCATCTCTACGACCAGGACTTCGATCGCGACTCGAACACGATCGAGGTCTTCGTCGGCCGCTTGCGCAAGAAGCTCGGCGTCAACCTGATCCAGACCCTGCGCGGCCTCGGCTACAAGCTCGACGAAAGCGCGGCAGACACCGAGGCAAATGCTGCCCAGTAGCAACTCACTCGCCCTCAGGCTCGTCGCGATTGCTGCCGGCTGGGGCTTGCTTGGCCTCGCGGCGGGCGGCCTGCTCCTGTCGGGACTGTTCCGCAGCGCCGCCGAGCGCGGCTTCGACCAGCGCCTGATCGCCGACCTTGAAAGCGTGATCGCCGTCGCCGAAATCGACTGCAGCGGCAGCTTCATCATGCCCAAGCCCCTGATCGCCGAGCGCTTCACCCGCGCATTTTCAGGGTCCTACTGGCAGGTGTCGACATTGGCATCGGGTCCCGGCAACCCGGCACTGGTCGTGATGCAATCGCGGTCACTGTGGGACAAGGCCTTGCCCATCGGCAAGGGCACGCGCGCGGGCCAGATGGAGCGGGGGTATTTGCCGGGTCCGTTGCGGCAGGAGCTGCGCTATGTCGAACGCATCGTGTCGATCGCGCGCCCCGACAGCGAAACATCCGACGCTGCATGCGCATCCAGCCGCCTGTTCCGCATCGCCGTTGCCGGTGACCTGACCGACGTGCAGGCCGAGATCCAGGGCTTCGAAAGCACGCTGTTCTGGTCGGTGATCGCGCTCGGCGCCAGCATGACGATCGCCATGGCGCTCTTCGTCCGCCTCGGCCTGTCGCCGCTCGAGAAGATATCCGTCGCCCTCGCAGCCATCCGCGAGGGCAGGGCCGCGCGGCTCGAGGGTCGCTATCCCAGCGAGATCCAGCCCCTCGCAGACGAACTCAATGCGCTCGTGAAGCACAACGCCGACGTCGTGGCCCGCGCCCGCACCCATGTCGGCAACCTCGCCCATTTCCTCAAGACGCCCCTGTCGGTGCTCGCCAATGAGGCGAGAGGGGCCGCAAGCTCCCCGCTCGCCGATGCCGTGAACAAGCAGGTCGGCGTCATGCGGCGTCAGGTCGACCATTACCTCGCACGCGCGCGCACGGTCGCATCGGCTGGCGTGATCGGAGCCAGATGCGACGTGGCCCCGGTCATCGCAGACCTCACGCGCGCCCTTACGCGGATCTATGACCAGCAGGGCATCGCGATCACGGCCGATTGCGCCGAGGGGCTTGCATTCCGCGGCGACCGCGCGGATCTAGAGGAAATGCTGGGCAATTTGCTCGACAACGCCTGCAAGTGGGCGTCGGAGCAGGTATCGATTGTCGCCTCTGCATCGGTCACACCCGGCCGCCTGCGCATCGTCGTGGCCGATGATGGTCCCGGCCTGTCGGACGAGCAGAAGAAGCGCGTGCTCGACCGGGGCGAGCGCCTTGACGAAACAAAGCCCGGATCAGGCCTTGGCCTGGGGATCGTGCGCGAGATCGCAAGCCTCTATGGCGGCACCTTTGCCCTGGGCAGGTCGCAGGCCGATGGGCTCAGCGTCGAACTCGACCTGCCGGCCCTCGATCGCGCAGCCTGAACGAGGCCCCGCGTCAGGCAGCCTCGGCCGGGGAAGTTTCTTCCGCGCCCCGAGACTTCTTTTCTTTCCTGGTCTTCTTCGGGCTTTCCTTCTTGTTCTTCTCGCCCTTGTCCCTCTTGTCCTTCTTGCCCTTCTTGTCCTTCTTTTCCTTTTCGGGGCCATGATAGTCGTCGACGCCGATCAGGATCGCATAGCAGGCAAGGCGGACCACGCGCGGGATCTTCACGGGCTCGCCATCGCGCTCGCCCTTTTCGTAGTACTGCACCACGCGGCGCTTCAGGCCCAGCGCATCGGCGGCATCCTTCTGCGACATGTCGAGCGATTTGCGCCAACGCTTGAAGTCATTGCCCTTCATGGAGGCGGCCCTTTCGTTTTCCGTAACGGGAAGAACAAACGTTAATGCGTCCCCAAAGGCAAGCGGCTGGCGCCGCGTTTCCGGTCGGGTTTTCCCCACGACGACTGAAACGGCCGTCGTGTTAACCATGATCTGTCACCGGATCGCAGGAAAATGTTCACATGTCGGTCCAAGGGGCGCCGGGCGTGGCGACCCCATGCCGCTGCCGCTGAAGTCACAGGCGAGTGCGGCGAGGTGATTCGGGTTGTCACGCTGCTGGTGACCGGACCCGACGCACGCAACCTTGTCCGCGGCGATCCCGACCACAGGTACCTCGGGTTTTCCCTTGCCTGCAGGTCAGCTTCGCGCTTGCCCTGCCATTGCCGGACGACCGAGGAGTGCGTAGACTCCAAACGACTCCATCGTGTTCGGCAGGCAGTGCACGTGTTGCGTGCACCAATAGCCCCGCCCCCGGAACCTTGAAAGGCCCGACAATGCGTTTCTGCACCCTCGCCGCGGCGATCACGGCACTCCTGATCACCTCAATGCCTGCATCCGCCGAGAATGTCGGGCAGGCGACCCGCGTCGCGCGCTTTGCCTACCATACGCCACCGCAGACCCAGCGCGCGCCGCTCTATCGGTTGAACCCCGTTGTGCGAAACAGCCGCATCGAGACGGTTCCGCAGGGCGCACTCGAGGTCACCTTCACCGATGGCAGTCGCCTCACGCTTGGCAGCGCATCGTCGGTGCTCGTCGACAACTACGTCTATGCCGGTGCGCAGGGTGCCGGCCAGCAGACGCTGAAAATGACAAAGGGTGTCTTCCGCTTCGTTTCCGGATCGATGCCCAAGGATCGCGTCCGCATGCAGACGCCAACCGTGTCGATCGGCATCCGCGGCACCGTCGTGAAGATGGAAGTGAATGACGACGGCTCCGGCACGATCAATTTCGAGCAGGGCAGCGGCTTCATCGACAACGGCAAGGGCCAGAACGTTCCCATGTCGGAGGGCGACGTCGTCCAGATCGCCGCTGACGGAACGATCAGCACGCCCAGCAAGAAGGGCTGGACGGCCGGCGACACGGCCGTCGATGAAGGCATGAACCCCTTCAACCAGTCCTTCGGTGGAACCGAAGGTGGTTCCGGTGGCGGTGATGGCGCTGGCGCAGCCGGCAGCAGCGGCGGCAGCCCGACCAACGGTGACTGACGGGGGCCGTTGCCTGAACAAGGTGATGCCCGGACTGGCCTGACCGCAAGGGGCGCCGGAGCACATGAGGTGCTCGAGCCCCGCCGGTCAGGCAATAACGCCCAAAGGTAGCCAGCCGCCCCACGGACCCATGAGCTTACCCGCCCGCGAGCACGAACTCAGGACCTTCCTCGCCGCCTTGCCACCGGAAAAGGCAACACGGCTTGCGATTGCCGTGGAGCGGGCGCGGCTCACGGGCGAGCGCAGCCTTCCCTCGGCCATGATCCTCGACGGGCTGCGCCCGACACTTCGCCAGTTCGCGCCCCGCAGGACACCGACGGCCCTGCGCCTGTTCTGCGAGCCATTCAGCGACTTCCTCGTCGACGAGCGCGACTTCAAGCAGACGGGCCGCATCTCGCGCTCGACGATTGCAAGCCTCTGGCAGTGGCTCTCCCGCGAGGGCCTGCGCGAGCGCCTGGCCCAGCGCGAGGCCGCCATCGTTGCCGCGCTCCTCGCACGCGATGCAGCCGAAGAGGAGCGACAGGTCCGCCAGCTGCAGCAGGAGGCCGCCGCCGCACTCGGGGCCGCCTTCAGTCGCGCCATGTCCGGCGGACCCGAGCAGCGCAGCCTGGTGTCGAAGTTCGGAGGCGATGATGCCTTCGCCGATGCCCAGGAGATCGCGCTCCTGCTGTCCGGGGTAAGCCACCTCACGCCCCTGCGCGGGCTGCTGCCGCGCCGCATCGACATGCTGAGCGAGCAGAACCAGGCGCTTGTGCGCGACCTCTACGAAGAGCTCGCCGCAGACAAGCCCGAACTTTGCACCTATGTCGGGCTGCTGGTGCTCAACCGCCTGCGTCGTCCGTGGGAGGTGCTGCGCCTGGCCTCCATCCATGCAAGCAAGGCAGATGCGCCGCTCTTCCGAACCCAGGACATGGCCATTATCGGGGACATATTGCTGGCCGACATGGAGCACCTCGCCCTCGACATTGCCTCGGTGCGCCCCGACGCGATCGACACGGACGCGATCCTCAACCGGCTCGACCGCTTCACGCAGATGTCGAGCGGGCTCGTGCGCGAAATCGGCTCGCGGCGCGACGGCAAGTGGGGGCAGCGCCTGATCAAGATCCGGCAATTGGCATCGGATGCGATGGACATGCTCATCGCCCGCGTCCCGCGCGAGATCGCCTTGGCCTTGCCGATGCAGAGGCCCGCCGGCGTGGTCGCGCGCGGACCTGGCCGGGCCGACCTCGCGCGCGAACCCGAACTTGCGCGCATCGAGCGGGCGCTCGCATGGGGCCGCCTGCTTGCCGGCGCAACGCCCTATGCCGGAGCCGGCGGATTCCACAAGTCGCACAAGGAGGCATTCGAGGAAGTTTCGGCCTACCTGACGGGCTATTCCGAAAGCGTCGTGGCAACCCTGAAGACACTCGATCCTTCGCGCCGCCCGCGCGCGCAGACACATCTGGCCCATGCCCAGGCCCTGTCGGCGACGATCCTCGGCCACGAGGAAGCCGAACAGATGCGCACCCGCGTGCAGGCGGTCCTGTCGCGCTGAGGCCCGCGCCTTCGGCTAGATCACGCCGTCGCGCCGCAGGCTCTCCACCTCGTCGCCATGAATGCCAAGCGCGGCGAGCAGCGCGTCCGTGTGCTGTCCCAGTACCGGCGGTCCCTGCGTGATGCGGCCCGGGGTCTCCGACAGGACGACCGGCGTCGCCATGATGCGCGCGCCATCGGCAAGGCCCGGGAACGAGACCGGCGCGAAGAACCCGGCGGCATTCACATGCGGGTCATCCAGCAGCTGCTGCGGCGAGAGCACGGGCCCCGCCGGAACCTTCGCGCGCGCGAGCGCATCCAGCGCCTCGGCGACGCTGCGTGTCCGGCACCACGCGGCAGCGCGCGCCGAGAGCACCTCGCCATTGTCGCCCCGCGCCTCGTCCGAGCCAAAGCGCGGATCCTCGATCCAGGCGTCTTCGCCGACCATCTTTGCCCAGCGCCTGAACAGCGGATTGCCGTTGATCAGGATCGTGATCCATCCGTCAGCGCAGCGGAAGATGTCCGACGGTCCGGCCGTCTGGCCGCGATTGAGCGTGGCAACCCTGTTCTTCGCCAGCACGTCCTGCTCGATCAGGGTCTGGCTCATGTAAGTCACCGCCGTACGCAGCAGCGCGCCTTCGACATGCTGTCCCCGGCCCGTCGCATGCCGGGCGTAGAGCGCCGTCATGGTGCCGAAGGCGGCCAGCGAGGCCGTCCCGAAATCCACCCATGAGGCTGCCGCGCGCACCGGTTGCTCGGGCGAGCCCGACATGTAGACCGCGCCCGACATGGCCTGCGCCACGCCGTCGAACCCAAGCTTCTCGGCATAGGGCCCGCCCGATCCGAAGGCCGAGACCGTTGTCAGCACCGTACGCGGATTGATGGCGTGCACGCTGTCCCAGTCGAGGCCGAGGGACACAAGCGTCTGCGGCGGCAGGTTGACCACCACGACGTCAGCCGTGCGGATCAGCTTCTTCACGATCTCCCGCCCGCGCGGATGCGCCGGATCCAGCGTCATGCCCTTCTTGTTCCGGTTCATCTGCAGGAACAGCGCGCCTTCGCCTGGATTGCCGTCTGCGTCATGGATGACAGGAACCAGCGCGCGGTCTTCCGATCCGTCGCGCTTCTCGATGCGGATGACCTCCGCGCCCATGTCGCCCAGAAGCGCGGCGCAATAGGGCCCGGCAATGTAGCGTCCGAAGTCGAGAACCCTGATGCCTGAAAGTGCGGTTTTCATGCGCGTGTCCGTTGCGGGCGTGCTGCCCGGCGCACTCATTCCATTTTTCCGGGGGGATCGACAAGCCCGTTGCAGGCAGGGCCCGGATGCAGTCAGATGAGGCCCATGACACAAGCCTCCTTCAGCCTCGACAGCCGGCTGGCTGGCGATACGGTGCCGGTTCTCGACTGGCCGCTCTGCCGCGTGCTGCTCATGAACGACAGCCGCTATCCCTGGATTATCCTCGTTCCCCGCATCGTTGGTGCCAGCGAGGTCTTCGACCTCACGCCCGCAGACAGGGCAACGCTCTGGCAGGAAGTCGGCGTCGCCGCCGAGCGCCTCAAGGCCATGACCGGGTGCCGGAAGATCAACATCGGCGCGCTCGGCAACGTGGTCGCGCAACTGCACGTCCATGTGGTCGCGCGCGAGGCTGGCGATTTCGCGGGCAACGGACCCGTCTGGGGACAGGGTGTGCCGGTACCCTATGGCGAAGCCGCACACGAGCGGTTGCTGCAGTCATTGCGCGCGGAATTGCAACGCTTCGTCGTTTAAGAAACCGTTAGGGCGCAGCCTCCACCGACGCTGGTCTGGCACGTCCTTTGCGAGGTGTTCCCGGCCATGCTTGACCGCAACATCACGACCGCCCCCGCGCTGCGCCCGACGATCCCGCCGTCGGCCGACTTCGTCATGGGCGCGCTCAGGGGGGCCGCCGACCGCACGGGCGCCGATTTCGGCTACCTGCTGACCACGGCAATGCGCGAATCGAGCCTGAATCCCGAGGCAAAGGCGTCGACATCCTCGGCCACGGGCCTGTTTCAGTTCATCGAGCAGACCTGGCTCGGAACAATGCGCCGGCACGGCGCCGAGCACGGCCTTGCCGCCTATGCCGATGCCATCAAGCCCGGCAAGGATGGCCGGCTGACAGTTGCCGACAAGGCGGTGCGCCAGGAAATTCTTGCCCTGCGCAAGGATCCGGCAATTGCCGCGATGATGGCGGGCGAATTGACGAATGACGCGCGTAACCACCTGGAAGGGGAACTGGGACGAGGAGTGTCGGCGGGGGAGCTTTATGTCGCTCATTTCCTCGGACCCGAGGCGGCGGTGAAGATGATCAGGGCTGGGTCTGAAACACCCTCTCTTCCCGCCGCCTCTCTCTTTCCGGAAGCCGCCGGCGCCAATACCCGCATCTTCTACACGAAGGGCGGTGAGGCGAAGCCGGTCGCAGCCGTTCTCGACGCCCTCAAGGCCCGCCATGATGGCACCAGCGCCGGAACGCAGTTCGCCGTCGCGCCCAAGGCGCCGGCCACCCCGGCCCCGGCACGCATGGAGACGACTGAGCTGCGGGGAACGCTGCCCGACCCGGGCTATCGTCCGTCGATGCCACCCTCAAGCAGCATCGAGGCTGCGCTGTCTATGGACGGCATGGTCATGTCGCCGCTGCTGGCCCAGCTCCTCGCGTCGATCGATACCCCCCCGGGCTTTGCCCGCGCCTTCGGCCCGCTCGACGACGCAGACCAGCGCCAGCGCACGCTCTGATCCGCAGCAAGCGACGTCTTGCTGCATGGTGCCCGCAGGGTCACTCCGCCAAAAGACGTGACGCACGCGAACGGAACAATGGCGGCAATCTTCAGGACCTGGTGGCCAGTCTTCGTGGCCCTGTTGCTCATACAGCTTGGCAACGGGCTGACGGGCTCGCTTGTCAGCATCGCGGGCGAGGCACGGGGCTATCCGCCGTTGCTCCAGGGCATGATCCTGTCCGCCTTCTTTGCCGGCAGCATGGTGGGCGCTGCCGTAACGCCCCTGCTGATCCGGCGTACCACGCATGGAAGGGCCGCGACGGCCTTCACGATGGCGCTCGCATTCACCACGCTGGGCTTTGCCGTGTCCGGCGACCCGTGGATCTGGGTCATCACGCGCATGCTTGCGGGTGCTGCCATCACCGGCATGTTCGTCACGGTGGAAAGCTGGCTCACCCTCAGCATCGGCGACGGGATCCGCGCGCGGGTCTTCTCGGCCTACATCTTCATCCAGCTTGCAGGGCTCGCTGCGGGCCAGTTGCTGCTGGCGGGCCGTAGCTTCGGAGAGACAGCCCTGTTCCTGGTCGCAGCTGCAGCGATCGCGCTGGCGGCACTCTGCTTTCGTTCAGGGCGCACCGCCCATCCACCCACGGGCACGCCGCGCCATATCGCCTTCCTCGCGCTCGCACGCCGCTCTCCCCTGGGGACGACTTGCATCGCGCTGGCCGGGTTCAGCTGGGCGGGGCTGATGGCCTCGGGCCCGGCGACGCTGCAAATGCTTGGGTTGAGTGACGTCGACAAGTCGCTGTTCATGGCGCTGGCCGTCGCCGGCGGCATGATCGCGCAGCTGCCCGTTGGCTGGCTGGCCGACCACATGGACCGCGGTCGCGTGCTGTTGCTGCTCACCGCCTCAGCGGCCCTTGCAGCCGCGATCCCGCTCGTGGGCGAGGGAAGGTTGGTCTTGTTTGCCGCTGCGCTGGGATATGGCGCAGCCACCTTGCCGCTCTATGCGATTGGCGTGGCGCGGGTCAGCGAGGTCCTTGGGCAGGAAGAGCGCACCTCTGCCGCCGCGTGGATGATCATCCTCTTCAACATCGGCGCCGTTGTCGCGCCACTGGTGCAGGCCAACGCAACAGCCGCATGGGGCCCGCTCGCCTTCTTCGCGCTGCTGGCAGTACCCCAGGCGCTCTTCGCGCTCGCCGCGCTCAGCCAGTCCGCGCCCAGGCAGGAGCCCCGGACCTAGCCCTCCATCAGGTCGCCCCACACGGCATCCCGCGCCGCGCGCCACTGATCGCGCTGCCGGCGCGAGACCGTCACGCGCTCGATCCGGCCTTCCCGGCAAAGGTCGAAATGCGCATGCCCGCTCGCGCGGATCGGACGGCGCACGATACGACCCGCCGACATGACCGGCGGTGGGGTCCGGGCGAGGGCCACATAGCTGAACTTCGCGCTCTCATGCGACAGCGATCCGGACTTCAGCGCCCGGTGCAGCCCGGTACGCTCGACCTGCACGTCGAAATGGCACCAGTCACCTTCTTGCACCGGGCAGGCAAGTCCATGCGTACAGGGCGCAATGGCATGCCCACCGAGGGACAGGAGGGAATCCCGCGCCGCGCGGATCGAGGCAAAGCCCGCCTGTGTCCCCGGCTCGATCAGCACCAGCACGTCGCCCGTGGCCCGCCACAACGCGTCGACGACGCTGATGCGCCGTTCGGGCGCCAGCTCGTTGAGCACATAGCTGGCCACCACCGCGTCATGGCGCCCGGCAACTCCAGGCCCGCCGGCATCGCCGGCAACAAAGTCGGCTTGAAGCCCCGCGGCGCCGGCAAGTCTCAGCGCCGTGGGCCGCCAGCCCGCATCGCGCTCAAGCAGTGTGGCACGCAAGCCCGCTGTCGTGGCGGCAAAGGCCAGGCTCGCCGTGCCAGGTCCCGCACCCGAGTCGAGAATCGTGCGAACCGGCCTGTCGCCCAGGCGCGCGCGCACCTGGGACCAGACGCGCGCCGCTACTGCATAGGTCGAAGGGAATCGCACTGCCAGATAGGCGGCCCTCGCCACAGGTGTCAGGGTAACCGGGATCGCGAGCCCCGTTCGGTAGCTGTTTGATAAGGTTTCCGCCGCCGCCCGCAAGGCGGCCCGCGGATGATCCGCGGTCTCGAGGGCTATGGCGGCGGCCAGCGGGGCAGGTGGGTCAAAGGGCATAACGGTGTCTTAACCCGTGCTGGCTACTCTTCATGAATGGCGCTTGATCATATCAGTCATGAACCTGAAGAAAAGTCGGGCCTCAGCGCGCGCGACGTCGCTGCGCTGCTGGAAAACCCGACGGCAGAGCAGCGCGCCCGCATCTTCACCCGCATGGCGCCCGACATTGACAGTACGCGGCTCAGCCCGCATGAGCTGCAACTCGCCCTTGAAATCATGCGCACGCTGGCTGCTGACGCGGAACTCATCGTGCGTCGCGCCGTAGCCGAATCAATGAAGGCCTCGCGTTACCTGCCCCACGACGTGGCCCTGCGACTGGCACGCGACGAGGTCGCGGTGGCCGTATCCGTTCTCGAGCATGCGTCCGTCCTCACGGATGATGACCTGATCGCGATCCTTGCTGACGGGGTCGGTGCGAAGCAGGTGGCCATCGCGCGCCGGCCGCAGGTGAGCGCGACGCTCGCGGCCGCGATCGTCGATACAGGCAATGCTGCTGCGGTCACGACGCTGGTGGGCAACACCGGCGCCGACCTGAGCGAACCTGTCCTCTGGCGGACGCTTGACCGCTACGGCCGTTTCGAAACCGTCAAGGCTGCCATGGTTCATCGCGAGCAGTTGCCCGTGACCATCGCCGAACGGCTCGTGTCACTGGTGTCCGAGAAGCTCAAGCTGACGATTGCAGCCCGCCACAGCCTTCCCGCCAGCATCGCCAGCGAGATCATCCTCGACGCCCGCGAGAGCGCGACCCTCACGCTGCTTTCTGATTCGCCCTCCGACGGGGACACCCGCGCCCTCGTGCAACAGCTTCACGCCAACGGCCGGCTCACCGCCTCGCTGGTACTGCGCGCGCTCTGTACGGGCGACCTCGAATTTGTCGAGGAAGCCATGGCCGAGATCGCCGGAACCAGTGCCGAGAGGGCCAGCATCCTCATCCACGATGCCGGCAAGCTGGGCTTGAAGGCCCTTTACCAGAGATGCGATTTCCCGGCCCAGCTCTATCCGGCGTTCCGGGTGGCCGTCGACGTCATCCATGAGACCACTCTGGATGGTGAAAGCCATGACCGCGAGCGTTTCGCCCGTCGCGTGATCGAGCGCGTGCTCACCCAGTACGAAGACCTGGATGCAGCTGACCTGGATTATCTGCTGGGAAAGCTGCGCAAGCTCGAAGCGGCCTGAACGGCAGGCTGCTGGCAAGCCGCTGGCCCTGGAATCGAAAGGCCCCGCCTGGACGCAACAGGCAGGGCCCTCTTCTCCCCTCGAGCGGTGTCGAAAAATCTCTTCGATCGAGAATCTGGATCGTACTCTTACCTCCGCCGGTTGAATGGAAAAGCCCCCCGCATCACTTGGCATGGCCATCGTTGCATGAAGGCGACACCCCGCAGCGGCGGGTCTGGTCCGCGCGGCACGATTGACACCGTCGGGCGCGTGACCCATGCATCGCTCATGGTGTCCCGGACCACAACCTCGAATAGGCCGAAGCGAAGGGTGGCAACCCGACAACCCGCCAGCCGCGAGCGCCTGCTCGCGGCTGCGCGGGCGCTTTTCGTCGAGCGCGGCTATCACGCAACGCGTCCCCAGGACATCTCCCGCGCGGCGGGCCTCGGCCATGGAACGTTCTACCTGCACTTCGCCGACAAGCAGGCCTGCTTCATGGCCTTCGTCGAACAGGCTCGCGGCGAGATCGACGCAGCGATCCTCGGCAACGCAGCGAAGGCAACCGACCTCCCGGGCCTCGTCGAGGCGATCCTGCGCGCAATCTACGATTATGCCGAACGCCATCCAGGCGTGCTCGTCAGCGTCCTGTCGAACGAGGCCGTGATCGCGTCCGCCGGCAGCGGCAACTCGATCCTCGAGCGCTGGGGAAAGGAGTGGGGTGAGAGACTGAAACAGCAGGCAAGCCAAGGGCTTGTGGCGCGAGGTTACGACTACGCCGTCATTGGCCAGGCCGTTGTCGGTGCCATCCATCAGGCCTCGCTTGTGTCCTTCGAGCGCGGCAGGCCCAAGGCGGCACTCGTCCGCAACCTGACACGTTTCATCACCCGGGCGCTGACCCCCGGCGACTAGAAGGCCACGGCCGTCTCCGGATTTAGCCTGTATCGACGATCACTTGTCCGGGCCCGCCAGAGCCCCCATTTGGTGTCTGGGCAAACGGACGTGCTAGAATGCAGAACCGTCGTCACGTCACGCGCAGGAAGAAGGAGTCCGAAAACATGGAAGGCTACTGGAACTTGTTTATCCTCGGCGCGATCGCCCTGGCCGTGCTCTGGGTTATCGCGATTTACAACGGCCTCGTCGCGCTCCGCCAGCGCGCGAACCAGTCCTTCGCCGACATCGATGTGCAACTCAAGCAGCGCCACGACCTGATCCCGAACCTCGTGGAGACGGTGAAGGGTTACGCCAGCCACGAGAAAAGTACATTCGACGCCGTTGTCAATGCGCGCAATTCCGCCATGGCTGCCCATGGTCCTGCTGCGCAGGCACAGGCCGAGAACATGCTCTCCGGCGCCCTGCGCCAGCTCTTCGCGCTGTCCGAGGCATATCCAGACCTCAAGGCCAGCGCCAACTTCCAGCAGCTGCAGCGCGACCTCGGCGATGTCGAGAACAAGCTCTCGGCCGCGCGCCGCTTCTTCAACAACGCGGTCTCCGAGCTCAACACCGCGATCGAATCCTTCCCTGCCGTTCTATTCGCACGCAGCCTGGGCTTCTCTCCGAAGGAGTTCTTCGACGTGGGCGATGCCGACCGCAAGACGCTCGACACCGCGCCCCAGGTCAAGTTCTGACCTCAAGGCGGTAGCACCCCCTCCAGATGAGCACGGCCTACGGCCTCTATGGTCATATCCGCTCCAACAGGATCAGGTCCGCGATCCTTGTCGCGGGCCTGTTCTTTCTCGTCTACCTGCTGGTCTTTGCCTTCACGCTTGCGATCAACGGCCTGGTGATCGGCGACCAGGACTTCGACATCATCCTGTCGGAGACCATCTGGCAGTTCCTCTGGCTGTTCCCCTTTGCCACGCTGGCCACAGCGCTATGGTTGCTGGTGGGCTACCGCTTCCACCAGTGGATGATCGATCGCTCGACCGGCGCACGGGACGTGACCCGCAACGAGGAACCCGACCTCTACAACCTCCTCGAGAACCTCTGCATTTCCCGCGGCATTCCCATGCCGAAGCTGCAGGTGATCGAGACCGACGTCATGAACGCCTACGCCTCGGGAATGAACGACAGGCAGTACCGCATCGCCGTCACGCGCGGCCTCATGCAGGCGCTCGACCGGGACGAACTCGAGGCCGTCCTCGCGCACGAACTCACCCACATCCGCAACGGCGACGTGCGCCTGATGGTCGTGGCGGTCGTCATCGCCGGCATCATCACGCTGGTGGGCGAGATATTTTTCCGCTCGCTGCGCCACATGCGGTTCCGCGCCTCGTCCTCGGGCGGCAATCGCAAGGGCGGTGGCGGAGGCCTGATTGCCATCCTCATCGCGTTTGTCATCATCGCGATCGCCTGGTTCCTGTCGCTCGTCATTCGCTTTGCACTCTCGCGCGCGCGCGAGTATCTCGCCGACGCCGGCTCTGTCGAGTTGACCAAGAACCCCGACGCCATGATCCGGGCCTTGCGCAAGATCGAGGGCAAGTCCGAGATGCCGAACGTTCCCTCGGGCATCATGGAAATGTGCATCGACAACAAGCGCAATACGTTCGCCGACCTGTTTGCGACCCACCCGTCGATCGCCCGGCGCGTCGCGAAGCTGGTCGAGGTTGCCGGCGGCCAGGAGAAAGAGCCCACGGCCGCATCGTCCTGACGGGGCTTACGCCGCCTGCGTTTCGCCCACCACACCCAGCCACGTCGCAAGGTCGGCCAGCGCGCGGCGCGACATCGCCTGCTTCTTCGCCCGGCCCCGTTCCTTGCCCTTGACGCCCGGCGGCGGTTCCATGTCGGGGAACAGGCCATAGTTGACGTTCATCGGCTGGAAGGTCTTCGCGTCGGCGCCCACGGTGATGTGGCTGACCAGGGCCCCAAGCGCCGTCGTGCGCGGCGGCGGCACCAGGAGGCTGCCGCGCCGCTCGGCCGCCGCCATGCGCCCGGCCACAAGCCCGATGGCGGCACTCTCGACATAGCCTTCGACGCCGGTCATCTGCCCCGCAAAACGCAGCCGCGGCTCGGCCTTGAGGCGCAATTGTCCGTCCAGCACGCGCGGCGACTGGATGAAGGTATTGCGGTGCAGTCCGCCCAGCCGCGCGAACTGCGCGTCTTCGAGGCCCGGGATCATGCGGAAGATGCGCGTCTGCTCGCCATGCTTCAGCTTCGTCTGGAAGCCGACCATGTTGTAAAGTGTCCCCAGCGCATTGTCCTGGCGCAGCTGCACCACCGCATGGGGACGGCGTCCCGTGTGCGGATCGGTCAGGCCCACGGGCTTCATCGGCCCGAAGCGTAGTGTCTCGGGCCCGCGCTCGGCCATCACCTCGATCGGCAGGCACGCCTCGAAATAGGGCGTGTTCTTCTCCCATTCCTTGAAGTCGGTCTTCTCGCCTTCAAGCAACGCCGCGATGAACGCCTCGTACTGCGCGCGGTCCATGGCGCAGTTGATGTAGTCCGCACCATCGCCGCCGGGACCCGCCTTGTCGTAGCGCGACTGGAACCACGCCCGCGAAAAGTCGATGCTCTCCTTGTGCACGATGGGCGCGATCGCATCGAAGAAGGCGAGCGCGTCCTCGCCGGTGATTGCCCGCACCGCCTCGGCAAGGGGCGCCGAGGTCAGCGGACCCGTCGCGATGATCACATTGTCCCAGTCGGCAGGTGGCAATCCGGCCACCTCTTCCCGCTGGATCGTGATGCGCGGATGCTGCGTGAGCGCCGCTTCCACCGCTGCCGAGTAGGCCTCGCGATCGACCGCCAGCGCCCCGCCGGCCGGCACCTTGTGCGCGTCAGCCGCCCGCATGACCAGCGACCCGGTCCGCCGCATCTCCTCGTGCAGCAGGCCGACCGCGTTGTTCTCCCAGTCATCCGAGCGGAAGGAATTCGAGCACACAAGCTCGGCAAGCCCCTGTCCCGTATGCGCATCGGTCGTGCGGTGGGGACGCATCTCGTGCAGGATCACGGGGACACCGGCCTCGGCAACCTGCCACGCCGCCTCCGACCCCGCTAGGCCGCCGCCAACCACATGTATGGGCTTCAATATCTCTGTCATCGCTGCTTCCGGTCGCCCAGCGTCCTACCCCCAAACCCCCGGCTTGCGCTGGATCCACGGATGCGCCTGCTCGAGCTGGCCGGCCAGCCGATAGAGCGTCGCCTCATCGCCCCAGCGGCCCGTGAACATCATGCCGATCGGCAATCCATCCGACGAATGCGCCAGCGGCAGCGACAGCGACGGCTGCCCCGTCATGTTGAAGGGCGGGGTGAAGCCGAATGTCATGGCCTGGCGCTTGTCGACCTCGCGCGGCTCGAGCCGGACGGGATCAATGAACCCGATCTTCGGCACCGGCGTCGACAGCACCGGCGTCAGCAGCACATCGAACTGCGTGAAGGCGGCATAGATCTCGCGCGTCATGGCCTTCAGGGTCTGCCAGCCGCGCAGTGCCTCATGGCCCGGCACCATGTCCCCGCCTTTCCAGTTGCGCCACGTCAGCGCCTCGAGTTCCTCGGGACGGGGCTCGCGCCCCATCGCCTTGACGCGCTGGCGCATGGAATTGGCGAAATTGGCGCCCAGCACCGCCGTGCTGGCCGCATAGAGCTTGCGGTAGTTGACACCGAGACCTTTCTCCTCGACGTGATGCCCCAGCGCTTCGAGTTGCCGCGCCGTCTGGCGCAGCGCCGCCGCGATCTCGGGGTGGATGGGAATGCCGCTCGGGGTCTCGTCGGAAAACCGGATGCGCAGGCGCCCCGGCACCGTACTGACCTCCTCGAGGAACGGCCGTGCCTTCGGCGGGGCGGGGTAGGGCGAGTCCGGCTCTGGCCGGTCGATGCAGTCCAGCATGGCGGCCGAGTCCCGGACCGTCCGCGAGACGACATGGTGCACGGAATAGCCATGCGCAATGTCGGCATCGTGAGTGGGGCCCATGGGGACACGATACTGCGTGACCTTCATGCCGACGAGCCCGCAGCACGCCGCGGGAATGCGGATCGACCCGAGGCCGTCCGACGCATTCGCAAGCGGCACGATGCCGGAAGCCACGGCCGCCGCTGCACCGCCCGACGAACCACCCGTGATGTGCTCCGGGTTCCAGGGGTTGCGCGAGGGCTTGAGCCGCTGGCTCTCCGTCGTGCCGGTGATCCCGAACTCGGGCGTGTTGGTCTTGCCGAACAGCACCGCGCCGGCTTCCCGGAAGCGTCGCGTCAGCAGGGCGTCATGGGTGTCGGGTTCGTCCGTGCGGAAATGCGTGCCATCCGTGCGCGGCATGTCCTTCACCTCAAGCCCGAGGTCCTTGATCAGGAAGGGGACACCCTGGAACGGGCCCTGCGGCAGACGGCCTTTGGCCTCGGCCCGCGCCAGGTCATAGGCCTTGTGCACGATCGCGTTCAGCGTGCCGTTGTGACGCTCGGCCCGCGTGATCGCAGCCTCCAGGACCTCGGCGGCACTCACCTCCCCGCGCCGCACCAGGTTCGCCAGTCCAAGTCCGTCATGCTGGTCATACTCTGCAAAGCTCATGGCGTGTCTCCTCAGTTCCAGATGGCAGGATGGCGATTGGCCCAGGGGCGGGCCTGCTCGAGCTGTCCGGCCAGCCGCAGCAGCACCGCCTCATCGCCGAAGCGCCCGGCAAAGTGCAGGCCGATTGGCAGTCCCGCCTTCGATGTGGCCAGCGGCAGCGAGATCGCGGGCTGTCCCGTGACGTTCTGCAACGGCGTCACCGGCAGGTAGCCCAGCAAGGGCATCATCGCCTTGCCCACATCGCTTTCGTTCATGTCGAGCGCCCCGTTGCGCAGCGTCGTCTGCCCCAACGTCGTCGTGAGCCACACGTCATGGGTCTCATGGAACTGCGCGACCTGCCGGCTCATGGTCTGCAGCTGGTACCAGCACATCAGGTACTGCGCCGCCGTCATCTGGCGCCCGAGCTGGTAGAAGCCCCAGGTCAGGCCCTGAAAGTCCTCGGGCTTCGGCGTGGTGCCCGTCAGCATGGCGATCCCGTCGACGAGCATCGCCACACCCGAGGCCCAGATCGGCGTGAAGCAGGCCGAGAACTGGCCCCCGTCGATCGGGGGAGAGGCTTCTTCCACCGTGTGGCCGAGGCTCTCGAGCAGCTTGGCCGTTGCCTGCACGGCTGCCACGCATTCCGCATCGAAGGGCAGGCCGACAATCCCCTTCGTGGCGAACGCGATGCGAAGCCGTCCGGGTGGCCTTGAAACCTCGGCCAGGTACGAGTCCGGCTGTGGTGGCGCCCAGTAGGGATCGCCCATCTCGCAGCCGGCCGTCGCATCAAGCGCGGCTGCGGTGTCACGCACGCTGCGTGAGACGACGCCCTCGCACACGATGCCACCGGTTATGTCCCCGAGATCTGGACCGAGCGGGTTGCGCGCGCGCGTGGGCTTCAGCCCGACAAGCCCGTTTGCCGAGGCCGGGATGCGGATCGATCCGCCGCCATCATTGGCATGTGCGAGCGGTACGATGCCCGCGGCCACCGCCGCTGCCGAGCCACCCGAAGATCCACCCGTCGAATGGTCGAGGTTCCATGGATTGCGCGCGGGCCCGTACATTTTCGACTCGGTGGTGGGCACGAGCCCGAATTCCGGCACGTTTGTCTTGCCGAGCGAGATCAGGCCTGCCGCCGTGAAGCGGCGCACCAGCGTCGAGTCGTGCGGCGAGGGCACGGGCGGCACGAAGGTCGTGCCCTGGCGTGTCGGCACGCCCTTCTGTGCACCCAGGATGTCTTTCAGCAGGAACGGCACGCCGCCGAAGGGCCCGCGCTGCGGCAGCGTTGCGGATGAGCGCGCCCTGTCGAACGTGCGATAGACGATGGCGTTGAGTTTCGGGTTGTGCTTCTCGATGCGCGCGATGGCGGCCTCGACCAGCTCGAGCGGCGAGACCTGTTTGCTGGCAACCAGCGCGGCAAGCCCCAGCCCGTCATGTTGGGAATAGTCGGAAAAGCTCATGTATCGTATCCGTCTATGGCGATGCGCAGCACTCTATCCCGGGCAAGCCGGGCGAGTCACGCAGGGCCCCATGCCCGCACGCGCCTCAATCGAAGGGGAAGGCCGGCGTGCCCGTGAAGACCGGTCCGGTCAACTCCGGATCCTGCCCGGGTGTCCAGGCCCTGAGCGTGAACCGAGCCTTCCGCAGGACCGGCGCACCCCCAGCTCCGTGATCGACCAGCGGGCTTGCGACGGTGATGAGGTTCGCCTCGACGCGCCCCGCATTCACGTTCAGCAGGCCGTAACCATTGGCATTCGTATCGGCATAGCGCACGCCAGGGTTAGCCTGGTCGTTCCAGAACAGGTCGGAAATCCAGCTTGACCCCGTCCATGACCGCGCAAGCGCCGCATTCACCCCGCCGATCAGTGCGAGGTTCATGTTCTCGACCTGCGTGCCGCCGCTGTCGTGGGTGACGATGGCGTGGAACACGCTGTTGTCCTTCGAGGCCCTGACCGCCGACCCGAACAGCGATCCGGACGAAATGCCGGCGACTGCAAACTCGATCGCGACGGGATTGCGCGTCTGGCCATGCAGCTCATCCATCAGCAGCCCCGCAAGGTGCATGTGGTGATCCCCGGCACAGGCGACCAGGTTGCTGATGCCGTTGTCGCGCACATAGGTCATCAGCTCCGCCAGCTCGGAGGGATAACCGTTCCAGCCATCAAGGCCGAGCTTGGAATCCTTCACCCCGGCAAACCAGATGCTGCCGAGATCGAGTTGCACCGGCAGGGCCGGGAACGAGTTTGCCCAGATCTTCCAGCGCGCATCCGATGCCGATAGCACGTCCTTGAACCACTGCTTCTGCGCGGGCCCCAGGACCGATCCCGGCGGGCTGCCCCGGCGCGGGTTGTCGACCTCGGTATCCGGGATCTTCGCGGGCGGATCGCCACCGTTCGCACTGCGGCCCTGGTCGAGCACCAGCACCGTGTCGATGGCAGGAAGCGCCTGTCCCTCGATCTTCGGCGCGATCGGTGGTGGCGACTTGTAGGACCTGTTGTCGGTCAGGATGATCTCAAGCGTCTTGCCCCAGCGCACCGTCCTGTAGATCGTCATCGATCCGAGCGCACGCTGGTTGTCGGCATTCGGGTCGATCCAGTCAACGCCGGGGCCAAGGTAGTCCGTGTCCTTGACATCGACCCACCGGAAGTCCGTCGCCGGATTGGCCACGCGCCCGGTGCCAGCGAGACCGGACAGCAATGCGGGGACATATTCAAACCACGCCTGGTTGGCCGCAACCTTGCGGGTCTGCGCCGGCTTTCCCCCCTCGCCGAAATAGGTGTCGTGCGACTGCCAGGCGTCATTCGTGAACTCGTGGTCATCCCACGTCGAGATGAACGGCCAGCGCGCACGCGCCGCCTGCAGGTCGGGATCACTCAGGTAGAGCTTGTAGAGGAAGCGATAGTCCGCAAGCGTCACCGCATGCGTGGCGCCGCCGTTCCGGTTCCAGTTCGACGGCGGCCACGGCTTCGAACCGTCGGGGAAGGGCGGCACCGCCCGCTCGCGCCCGTCGGCACCCTTGAGCCAGTTCGGCTTGAGCATGTTGGTCTCGGGCCGGTCGCCACGCACTTCATAGATGAAGTCGCCGAGGAACAGGACGAAGTCAAGCTGCTGCTCGGTAGGCGCGTTGATGTCATCGGCAAGCATGCGCGCCCACGCCCCGTAGAACCCCTGCTCGAAGCTTTGGCACGAGGCAAAGGCAAACCGCGTCGGCCGCTCGACGTCCGGCGGCGGCGCCGTGCGCGTACGTCCCAGCCGCGACTGGTCGCCCGCCGCGACGAAACGATAGAAATACGTCGTGTCGGGTTCCAGCCCCTGCACGACGAGCCTAAGCGTGTGATCGCTCGCGGATGTTGCCGTCAGCCCTTCGTCGAGCACCACGGTTGCGAAATCAGGGGCCCTGGCGATCTGCACCCGCACCGCAACCGGGCCGCTCGAAAGATCAATGGCCTCGACGCGCGTCCACAGCACCATCCCGTCAGGTCGCGGATCAGCAGAGGCGACACCCTGCGGGAACCGGTAGCGCCCGGTCGTGAGCGCAAGCGGCGCCGCCGCCGCAGGAGCCGCTGCCGTGGCCATGTAGGTCCCGGCAAAGCCGGCAAGGGCTTTCAGGAAATGACGGCGATCGATCTTTACCATGGCGACGCAATTAGGCTCCGGCAGATGACAATGTCGTGAACCTATAGCACTTCAGGCCCGCCGTCCCGTGCGCGCCTGCGGAAATCCTGTTGACCTGAGGCGCGCCTGCAATAGGACCTGTCATCCGTCTGGGCTAGGCTCGCAACGATATCGAAGAGGATCTGCATCATGTCGAAGATACCTGTCTTTGCAACCGTGTCGCGAACCTACGGGTTCCTTCTGGGGGACATCGCCACCGTGCTGCAGGTTGCGTGGCTGCCGATGGCCGTCGCGGCCGGCCTGAACTATTATTATGGCCAGTCGCTTAATCCGGCCGAGATCGTCAAGGGCGGTCCCGAGGCGGCCATGCAGGCCTCCGCCCTCAGCTTCGGTATCGGTATCGCGTCGATGGTCGCCAGCCTGATGGTCACCGTCGGCCTCCTGCGCGTGGTCATGTACGGCCAGCGCCCGGCAGCACCCTTCTATCTCTGGTTCGGCATGGCCGAGCTGCGCCTGTTGCTGGCGTATATCCTTCTGGGTATCGCGTTCGTTGCAGCTATCCTGGCTTTTGCCCTCGTCATGGGCATCCTTGGCGCCGCAATCGCATCGACGCCGGCAGCCCCCTTGGTCGGGGTGGCAGCGGGTGCATTTGTCATTGTGTTGTTCTGGGCCTTGATCCGCCTGACGCTCATCCCGGCCGTGATTGTTGCCGAGAACAACCTTGGCGTCGAGCGCGCCTGGGCACTTTCGAGCGGCAATGTCCTGCGCCTGCTGGCGATCCTCATCCTGACCTATCTGCCCTTTGCGGTCATCATGGTGTTCGTCACCTTCACGTTGGTCGGCTTGCCATTCCCTGACTTCACGGGCCTCGCCGGCGACGGCATGGACCCCAAGGCGGTAGAGCAGGCAGTTCAGGCCTGGCAGAAGTCGTTCATGGATACGATGTACGGCAACTGGCTCACCATCTCGATCCTGAACTTTGTCAGCGCCATCATCAACGCCGTCCTGTTCGCCGGTATCGCGGGCAATGCCTACATGGCCATAGCCGGCGACCAATCCCGCGCGGCGTAGGGTTTCCCCTTCATCCGCCAGCCAATCCCGTCATGGCCGGTCGCACGCCAGTGCGAACCGGCCACCCCGGGGTGTCAGTCCTCGTCGTTGATGGAGCGCGCACCCAGCGCCTTACCTGAACGGATTTGGAATATCCGGCAGCGGGATCGGTGACCTCGACTTCAGCTTGTCGATCTCGCGCTGGATCAGGTCCTCCGCCTTGCGGTGGACATAGTCGCGCACGCCCCCGATGAACACGCCCTCGGCATCAGCCAGCACCGACTGTCCCGCCAGCACCGACAGCACCTCGCGCGTGACGTTCGAGACGACTTCAGCCGCACCCGAGATCGTGCTGAGCTCTGTCGACCCATCCTCGTAGACGTCGATCGCAAGCTCGGTTCCCCGGATGCCGATGCCCACTGTCGGCGTATTGATGCGCATGTTCTTCTCGGGCATCTGCCCCGACAGGAACCGGAACGCGCCCTTGGCCAGCATCACCGACGAGCGGCTGTTCGCGCCGGCAAAGACATAGTCGTCGATGGTCATGTTGGCATTCGCGCCCAGCGACAGTTCCGACCGGTCGACGAACTTCACCGTCGTCGCGCTGTCCTCGCCGGTCTCGAGCTTCTGGTTGCGATAGACCGCCGCCGCCATGGAAAGGCTCGCGCGCGCGGCCCCGACCCGCGTGCCCCAGGCCTCGTTCTCGAGCGCCGCGATCGCACCCACGCCCGGATCCGCCAGCGCAAGCCGCACGCCAGCGATCATCATCACACCCTGCGCCGCGCCTAGGCGCAGTATGCTTCGTCGCGACAAGTGCATGAGCAGAAAATCTCCCGGTATGTTCTGCGGTCCCGGAGAAGGGACACGCAGTTGTGCAGATTTTTCGGCCTTCTTCAACCAAGGCACCGTGCCATTTTCGCTGACAGGCGGGATCTTGACGCGCCCAAGGCGGATGAGCCTCACTCCCCAGGCAAGGGAGACACGCACATGGGCGCCTGGGCCACCGACGGCTTTTCAAACGACGACGCGCTCGACTGGCTCGAGGCCTTCACACAGGCCCCGACACGGGAGATGCTGCGCGACACCCTCGACAGCATCCTTGCCGAGGACGAGTATCTTGAAGCCCCCGATTGCGCGGAAGCCATCGTCGCCGCCGAAATCGTCGCCAGCCTGAACGCGCGCCCATCCCCGAAGATTCCCGAAGACCTCAAGGACTGGCTCGCCACCGATCACGGCCTCGACGCAAGATCCCTGACACCTCTCGCCCGCAAGGCCATGGCGCGCATCATCGCAGGATCCGAGCTGCAGGAACTCTGGGACCAAAGCGACAGCAAGGCCGCCTGGCACGCGGAGATGACGGAGCTTATGGCGAGGTTGGCATAACCTCCCGACTGCAGCGCGCCAGCACGTCACACGCACGCATCACGCGCCCCCAATCCGCCATCCCCTCATCTACAAAAACAGGCCTACCCGCCGAAAAAGGTGGCCCACATGACGCGTCCCGGTATGAACGCGAACGCGCCGGCAATGATTAACCCACCCACATAGAGGCCGATCATCGATCCGGCATGGCGCTTGACGTCCCCCCGGCGGATCGCCGTCAGGCCGCCCCACAGGGATATGACCGTGATCGCGGTAAACACATGCAGCGCGTTGATCCCGGTCCGCAGGTCAACAATCATCGCGATGGAGGTTGCCGCCACGATAATCATCGAGGAGACCCAGGTCCATCCAAGGAGCCTGTGGAACCCGGTGCCCTTCGGCAGGAGGAAGATGACAGCGCCTACGAACAGGGCCACGACCGCAGCTGCCACATGGAGCTGGACCGACAGTGGTGCCTTCAAGAGCGGGGCTGCGTTGAACGAAAGCGCTGGCAGCTGCACGGATGACCAATAAGCGAGCATGCCCGTTCTTTGGGCTTCCGGAAGCGTCATCACCCAGACGGCCGTGATCCCCAGGGCCAGCAGTACGCCGAAGACCAGGCTGATGGCGAACGACTGCCAGACCGCCCCATCAGGCCGGACCTGCTGCGCCCTGACCTCTTGCGCACCGCGTGTCACTTCTGTCATTTCTCTCTCCCTTTGAACATGAAAGCCATGCTCACGCAGCTACTACAGTCCGGGAGCCGCCGCAGGCGCAGATGCGTGAATTGCCATCAAAAATTCGCGAAAATCAGCCCGTTGCAGCTCACGCTTCGCGAATGACGCGCCAGGCGCTCCTTCACGAGCTGGGCTGGGCGATCCTGTTTGGCGCCATCCCGGGCGTACTCCTGGCCTTGCTGGGCCCGCTGGGATCCTTCGGGGCGCCTGTCGCCTACCGATTCATGTTCTGGGTCCCGACGATGATCGCAGGCTCGATGGCGGGTTTGCTTTTCGGCATTGCCCTGGAAAGCGCACGCGACCTGCAAACCCGCCCCCTGCTCAGGGCCGTGATCCACGGCTTCCTCGTTACACTTGTAATGACAGTGATTGTCCATTTCGTGGCCGCGCTGGCTTTTGCCCCGGGGGCAGCGCCTCTCGGCACCACGCTCGTGTTTTACGTGGGCCTCATCACATTTGTGATGTCGATGCTGTCGACGCTTTTGCTGAAACGTCGGAAGCGTGTGGAGGCTGCCTCCCCCCTGCCCGTAGACGTCGCCCCGATCCCGGCGTCTCTCCCCAACCGGCTCAGCCCGAAGCTGAGGGGCGAGCCGGTCCTGGCCCTCGAGGCCGAAGACCACTATGTCCGGGTACACACTCCAGCCGGCAGCGAACTGATCCTGCTCCGGCTGGCAGACGCTGCCAACGAAATGGGCAACACGCCGGGCGCCCGCACACACCGCTCCTGGTGGGTCGCCCGGGCGGCCGTGAAGACGGCGAACCGCTCATCCGGCAAGACGACCCTCTTGCTCCTGAACGACATCGAGGTCCCCGTCAGCCGCGGCTTCATCGACGACCTCAGGGAAGCCGGCTGGTTCAAGGACTGAAGCGTGTTCAAAGTCTCACCCGAGCGCATTGCCGAACTATCGAAGTTGACACTGTGGAGCTGAATTGCATGGGCAGGTTTGTCTTGGCAGTGCTTTTTTTAATCTTCGCCGGGCTGGGTATTGCGGGATGGATTTTCCGGGCCGAAGCCATGCTGGCTGTTGCGCTGATATCCGCTCATGCGCCAGACAGACCATTTGATGCAGCAAAGGCGCCCCCGGCGCCCGACTATGGACAGGCTGCCAACTGGGCTGCGACACCCGAGACCTCCAGCGACCCTTCCGATGTTGCACCACTCAACGTTGCCCTGGCCGACCCTGCATCGGCCGCTGTGGATGTCTTCTTCATTCACCCCACATCGTTCTTTTCCAACACGATGTGGAACGCTTCACTGAATGATGCGACAACGAACCGACGCACAGATCTACGTCATGGCCGGTCGCACGGCAGTGCGAACCGGCCACCCAGGGATCGCGGGCACCACCATCGCTGAAGCCCGCCCCGCGCCCGCACGTCAAACACTGCGCGCCCGTCCGCAACACCGAGGATCCTCTGGGTGGCCGGGTTGCGCTACCGCGCCCCCGGCCATGACGAGTGTTTATTTGATGCGTTGCGCGGTGTGGCTCTATCCCCGCTCGACCGCATTCACACACAAAAAGCCTCGTCATGGCCGGTTCGCACAGCCGCGCACCCGGCCATGACGGGAGTTATTGTGGGGAGATGAGAGACAGAGGGGCAAAGTCCAATAGGGTCCCACTGCGCTTCGCTTGAAGACTACTCCGCCGCCCGCACGCGCTTGCCGCGGCCGCCGGACGATGGCGCGGCGGCTGCAGCAGGTTTGCCCACTCTCTTCAGCAGCGGCTTCAGGAACTGCCCGGTATGGGAACGGGTGACCTTGGCCACGTCCTCGGGCGTGCCCGCAGCAACGATTTCGCCACCACCATCGCCACCTTCCGGGCCAAGGTCGACGATCCAGTCGGCGGTCTTGATGACCTCGAGGTTGTGCTCGATGACCACGACCGAGTTGCCCTGCGCGACCAGTTCGTGCAGCACGTCGAGCAGCTTGCGGACGTCATCGAAGTGCAGGCCTGTCGTCGGTTCGTCGAGGATATAGAGCGTGCGGCCCGTCGAGCGGCGTGAGAGTTCCTTCGACAGCTTCACGCGCTGCGCCTCGCCACCCGACAGTGTCGTCGCCTGCTGGCCCACCTTGATATAGGTCAGGCCAACGCGCTTGAGCGTTTCCATCTTTTCGGCAATGCTGGGCACCGAGCGGAAGAAGTCGGCCGCATCCTCGACCGTCATGTCGAGCACCTCGGCAATCGACTTGTCCTTGAACTTCACCTCCAGCGTCTCGCGATTGTACCGCTGACCCTGGCACACGTCGCACTGGACATAGACGTCGGGCAGGAAGTGCATCTCGATCTTGATGACGCCGTCGCCCTGGCAGGCCTCGCAGCGTCCGCCCTTGACGTTGAACGAGAACCGTCCTGCCTCGTAGCCGCGTGCCTTGGCCTCGGGCAGGCCCGCAAACCAGTCGCGGATCGGCGTGAAGGCGCCGGTATAGGTGGCCGGGTTCGAGCGCGGCGTGCGTCCGATGGGCGACTGGTCGATGTCGATCACCTTGTCGAGATGCTGCAGGCCTTCGATGCGATCGTGCGGGGCAGGGGTCTCGCGCGCCCCGTTGAGGCGGCGCGCCGCCGCCTTGAACAGGGTCTCGATGATCAGTGTCGACTTTCCGCCACCGGAGACGCCGGTGATGCAGCAGAACGTGCCCAGCGGGATCTCGGCCCAGACATTCCTCAGGTTGTTGCCGCGCGCACCGATGACCTTGAGCGACTTGCCGTTGCCCTTGCGCCGTTCGGACGGAACCGGGATCTGCCTCAGGCCCACGAGATATTGCCCCGTCAGGCTGGCCGGGTTGCGCATGATCTCGTCGGGCGTGCCTTCCGCCACGATCTCGCCGCCATGAATGCCCGCGCCCGGACCCATGTCGATGACATGGTCGGCGGTGCGGATGGCGTCCTCGTCGTGTTCGACCACGACCACCGTATTGCCCAGGTCGCGCAGGCGGCGCAGCGTGTCGAGCAGGCGCTGGTTGTCGCGCTGGTGCAGCCCGATCGAGGGCTCGTCGAGCACATAGAGAACGCCCGTCAGCCCCGAACCGATCTGCGAGGCCAGCCGGATGCGCTGGCTCTCGCCGCCCGACAGCGTGCCCGAGCCGCGTGACAGCGTCAGGTACTCAAGCCCCACATCGTTGAGAAAGCGCAGACGCTCCCGGATTTCCTTGAGGATCCGGGCAGCGATCTCCTTCTGCTTGGCATTGAATTTCGCATCGATCGTGCGGAACCATTCGTCAGCCGCGCGGATGGACAGGTCGCAGACCTCGCCCACATGCTTGCCACCGATCTTGACCGAAAGCGCCTCGGGCTTCAGGCGGAACCCGTCGCACGCCTCGCAGCGGCTCTGGTCCTTGAATTTCTCGAGTTCCTCGCGCATCCAGGCCGAGTCCGTCTCGCGATAGCGCCGCTCGAGATTCGGGATCACGCCCTCGAAGGTCTTCTTCGTCTCATAGCGCCGCATGCCGTCGTCATAGACGAAGGCGATCACGTCCTCTCCCGAACCACGCAGCACGATGTCGCGCGCCTTGCGCGGCAGGTCCTTCCACGCAACCGACGTCGGGAACCTGTAGTGGCGCGCGATCGCCTCGAGCGTCTGTCCATAGAGCGTCGAGGTGGTCTTGGACCACGGCGCGATCGCCCCTTCCTTCAGCGACAGGTTCTCGTCCGGCACGATCAGCGCCTCGTCGAAGAACATCTGCGTGCCAAGGCCGTCGCATTTCGGGCAGGCGCCATGCGGCGAGTTGAAGGAGAACAGGCGCGGCTCGATCTCGGGGATCGTGAAGCCCGAGACAGGGCAGGCAAAGCGTGCCGAGAAGATGAGGCGTTCCGGATCGCCATCCTTTGTCTTGCGATCAGCAAACTCGACGATGGCGATGCCATCAGCCAGGTTCAGGGCCTGCTCGATGCTGTCCGGCAGGCGGTTGCCGATGTCGGGCCGCACGGCGATGCGGTCGACGACGACGTCGATGTCGTGCTTGAGCTTCTTGTCGAGCGCCGGCACCTTGTCGATCTCGTGATAGGCGCCGTCCACCTTCACGCGCTGGAAGCCGCGCTTCTGCAGGTCCTGCAGTTCCTTGCGGTACTCGCCCTTCCGGCCGCGCACGATGGGCGCAAGCAGGTAGAGCCGCGTGCCTTCCGGCAGCGCCAGCACGCGGTCGGCCATCTGGCTGACGGTCTGGCTCTCGATCGGCAATCCCGTGGCGGGCGAGTAGGGCACGCCGACACGTGCAAACAGCAGGCGCAGATAGTCGTAGATCTCGGTGACCGTGCCCACCGTCGAGCGCGGGTTGCGTGAGGTCGTCTTCTGCTCGATCGAGATCGCGGGCGACAGGCCCTCGATATGGTCGACATCGGGCTTCTGCATCAGCTCGAGGAACTGGCGCGCATAGGCCGACAGGCTCTCGACATAGCGCCGCTGCCCTTCGGCGTAGATCGTGTCGAAGGCGAGCGAGGATTTCCCCGAACCCGACAGGCCTGTCATTACGACCAGCTGGTCCCGCGGGATATCGACGTCGACATTCTTGAGGTTGTGCTCGCGCGCGCCCCGGATCGAAATCTTCTTCTGCATCAGAGGCTTGTTCGGTTGTCCCCGGGCCACGGTTCACGGCACTCCACAGATTTGACGAATCTTCGCTTGACTTTTAGAACGGAACAGGAACAGATTACCACGGCAATGGTGGCAGCGTCCCATATCCATTGGTTAAAACGCTGGCACCGGACAAGAGCTCAGGCGAAAACGGAAGGAACAAGGGTATGGCAGGCGTCAACAAGGTAATTCTGGTGGGAAATCTGGGTGCCGATCCGGAAGTCCGCAAGCTTGCATCGGGCGAACCCGTGGTCAACCTGCGCGTCGCCACATCCGAAGCCTGGCGCGACAAGGCCTCGGGCGAGCGCAAGGAGCGCACGGAGTGGCACAAGGTCGTCATTTTCAACGAAAACCTTGCCAAGACGGCCGAGAAATACCTCCACAAGGGTTCGAAGGTGTACCTCGAAGGGCAGCTCCAGACCCGGAAGTGGCAGAACAAGGACGGCCAGGACCAGTACACGACCGAAGTCGTGCTGCAGCGGTTCCGGGGTGAGCTCGTCATGCTCGACGGCAAGGGCGGCGACAACGCCCTCGAAGGCGCCTCGATGGGTGGCGGTGGTGGCCGCAAGGCAGTCGGCGGCGGCCGCAGCAGCGACAACGACTTCTCGGCCTCTGGCGACGACGAGATCCCGTTCTGATCGCAGCCGAAATTGTCATGGTCCGCCCGCGCGGGCCGTGACCGGCTTTCCTGATGGACAAGCACACGCCGTCCCGACAGCCCGCGCTGATCGTCCACGGCCTCGATCTCTCCTATTTCACGGGCAAGCTCGAGGCCTATCTCCGCGCGAAAGGGATCGCCTACGAGCTGCGCGAGATGACAACGCGCAGTTTCCGGGCCTGCGGCCGGGCAACAGGCATCCTCCAGATGCCGCAGGTCGAACGGCCCGACGGCACATGGCTGACCGACACCACACTGACGATCCGCCATCTCGAGGCAACCCATCCCGGGCCAGCCCTCGTGCCGGTCGAACCGGTCACGCGCTTCGTGGCTCTGCTGCTCGAGGACTTTGGCGACGAGGCGCTCTGGCGTCCCGCGCTCCATTATCGCTGGTCGTTCAGTGATGATGCGCGCCTGATGGGCGCCCGCCTTGCGCGCGGCATGCTGCGCGATGTCCCCCTGCCGCTGTTCCTGCGCCGCCAGTTCATCACACGCCGCCAGCAGCACGTCTATCTGCGCCGCGACGGGGTTACCAGCCAGACCCGCGGCGCCATCGAGCAACTGTACCTCTCCACGCTCGAGGTCATGGAGGAGGCGCTCGCAGGCCAGCCCTTCCTCATGGGCGAGCGACCCACGATCGCGGACATCGGCCTCTTCGGGTCCATGTTCAGGCACTTCTTTTCCGACCCGACGCCGGCCGGCATCATGCGCGAGCGCGCGCCGCGCACGCTTCTGTGGGTGGCGCGGCTCTGGGCCATCACGCCCGACGATTTCGCAAACCGTCCACCAATCCAGAATGTCCCCGTTTCTCTCTCGGCCCTGCTGCGCCTGGCCGCGACCGTGCACCTTCCCGAGCTCAACGCCCACGCCGCTGCGGTAGGAAAGGGGGCCCCAACAGCCAGCTTCCTCTTGAACAGCGCCACGATCGAGGTTCCCGCAAGCCCGTACCGCGCCTGGTGCCTCAACGAACTGAAGCGCGCCTTCCACGCCCTCGCACCGCCGGCACGCGACCGGGTGGCAGAGCTTCTCGCCGACGGTGCCGCCGCAGGCATCCTCGCCGCGCCGGAGGACCCGGGGACATTCTCCGTCCCCCGCCTGCCCATCAACGCGCCTCCGCAAGCCCCACCACGCGGACGCGACTGGAACCGCGCCCCGGATTGACATATCGATGTATATCGATATATACGCGGGCATGACCGGAAAAGAGCACATCTTCAAGGCCCTGAGCGACCCCGCCCGCCTGCGCATCCTCGACTTCCTGCGCAAGCCCGGGTCCGAGTGCTGCACCTTCGAGGGCAAGGTCTGCGCCTGCGACATCGAGCGGGAACTTGGCCTCTCCCAGGCAACGATCAGCCATCACATGAAGATCCTCGTTGCCGCCGAGCTTGTCGCCGCAACCAGGCTGGGCCGCTGGATGCACTACACCTTGCGTCCCGAGACACTCGCAGCGACGGCCGCCTGGTTCGAAATCCTCGCAGCCGCAAGCCCGCACGCAGCCGGGCCGAAGGCAAGCGTGGCCGCATGAGCGCCATCGCCATCGACGACAGGTACGCCGCTGCCCACGGCCTAGAAGGGCGCGTGGCCGCCGTCGACGTCGATCTGCCTGCTGCCGACCGCGATGCCATGGACCGGGTCGTGGCAGCCGTGCATGCGCTGGTCATGTCCCCGTATTATCAGGAGCGCGTCCTGCACCTTGCGCCCCCGCTTGCCCGCGCGCCGACCCAGCCCGACTTCGGCCTCTTTTCAGGCTACGACTTTCACCTCACGCCCGCAGGGCCGCGGCTGATCGAGATCAACACGAACGCGGGCGGCGCGTTCCATGGCGCACTCATGGACGACGCGCGGTACAGGGCCGGCAAGCCCGGCGCGCACCCGCTTTCGTACTGGTCCGACCTCTTCGTGCGGCAGGTGCGCAATGAATGGGCGCGCGCGGGCAGGGGAGACCTGTCCCGTGTTGCCATCGTCGACGATGCACCCGATGCGCAGTTCCTGGGCCTCGAGTTCCATCTTGCCGCGCGCGAGCTTGAGGCCCATGGCATCCACGCGATCATTGCCGATCCGCGCGAGTTGGTCTTCCGCGATGGCGTCCTGCTTCGTGGCGCCGAGCGCATCGACCTCGTCTACAATCGCCTGACCAGCTTCGCGCTGGCCCGACCCGAGGACCGGCCCCTGCATGCAGCGCTGGAAGCCGGTGCCGCATGCATCACGCCGGGGCCGCGCGCGCATGCGCTGCTCGCCTGCAAGCGGAACCTCGCCCTGATGGGCGACCCCGCCTTTCTCGCTGCCGCTGGCCTGGATCCGGACGCCAGCGCGGCGCTGGCGGCGGCCATTCCCCAGACGGTCATCCTGTCGCCGCAAAACGTCGCCGCACTCTGGGAGCGGCGTGACCAGCTCTATTTCAAGCCGATGAGCGGCTTCGGGTCCCGGGGCGTCTACGCCGGCGCCAAGCTCACCCGCAAGACCTGGGACACCATCGTCGCCAGCGACGACTACGTCGCGCAGGCGCTGGTGCCTCCCTCGCGGGTCACGGTGCCCGGTCACGGCGAGATGCGCTGCGACATTCGCACCTTCGCCTATGAGGGGCGCGCCTTCATGCGCCTTGCGCGCCTCTATCGCGGGCAGACGACGAATTTCTGCACGCCCGGCGGCGGATTTGCATCCGTCGTCTCACCTGACGCTTGATCGAGGTCAAGGCGTCCGGGTACCCGCAGGGCTAGTTCTGGCATCAACAAGGGATCACAGCCCTTTCACGAGAGGAGTTGCCCAATGCCCATCTCCGTTTCCCGCTGGACCGTCGCCTGGTTCCTCGCCTGCCTTGTATTTGCGCTTCACATCGTCGACGAAGGCCTCCATGGCACATTCGGCTTCTACAGCGACCTGGAGCGGCTGGTGAACCTGCTGCTGCCCTCCCTCAACCTGACGCCCTTCAACTTCGACGTGTGGCTCATCAACATGAGCGGCACGCTTTTCGTGTTGTTCCTGCTGACCTTCCCGGTGTCCAGGGCAAACCCGTTGATGGTGCCGGCGTCTTACCTGTTCGCGGCCTTCCTGACCGGAAATTCGGCCTTCCACCTGCTGATGACCATCGGCCGGAGCGAGCCCGTGACGGGTGCACTGACCTCGCCCCTGATGCTCGCGGCAGGCCTTTTCCTGTTCACGGCCGCGGGAAACACCGAGGCCTTCGCAGCGCGCCGCGAGGCCTGAAACCCGCAGCGATTGCATCATTCGGCCGCCCTGTGGCGACGCATCCACAGGGAGGGCCCAACTCAGCAGGATTCTGCCCATCCGGATGATCGAATTTGGCTTGTTTTTCCTAGGCTTGGCCCCCCGGAAGGGCTAAGGTCCGCGCTTGAGTTCCAACCTGCGCCGAGACCCCCTTGTCCGACACCAAGAACAACAGCCCGTCAGCCGGTTCCCCCGGCCGTCCCGGTGGCGAAATCATCCCCATCACCATCGAAGACGAGATGAAGCGCTCGTACCTCGACTACGCGATGAGCGTGATCGTGAGCCGCGCCCTTCCTGATGCCCGTGACGGCCTGAAACCCGTGCACCGGCGCATCCTCTACTCGATGCACGAGGCGGGCTACACGCACAACAAACCCTACCGCAAGTCAGCCCGCGTCGTCGGTGACGTGATCGGTAAGTACCATCCGCACGGCGACCAGTCGGTCTATGATGCCCTTGTGCGCATGGCGCAGGAATTCTCCATGCGCGTGCCGCTGGTCGATGGCCAGGGCAATTTCGGCTCGGTCGACGGCGACCCGCCGGCTGCCATGCGTTACACCGAAGTCCGCATGACGCGCGCCGCCGAGGCGCTGCTCGAGGACATCGACCTCGACACCGTCGACTTCCAGCCCAACTACGACAGCCAGGACGAGGAACCGGTTGTCCTGCCGGCACGCATCCCCAACCTTCTTGTGAACGGTTCGGCAGGCATCGCGGTCGGCATGGCCACAAATATCCCGCCGCACAATCTCGGCGAGGTCATCGACGGCTGTCTTGCCTGGATCGCCGACCCGGAGATCGGCATCGAGCAGCTTGTCGACATCGTCCCCGGCCCCGACTTCCCGACCTATGGCCAGATCATGGGGCGCAATGCCGCGCGCCTCGCGCTTGTACGCGGCCGCGGCGGCGTCATCGTGCGCGCCCGCACCAGCGTCGAGCAGATCCGCAAGGACCGCGAGGCGATCATCATCACCGAACTGCCCTACCAGGTGAACAAGGCCCACCTGCTCGAGCGTATCTCCGAACTTGTGAACGAGAAGCGCATCGAGGGCATATCGGACGCACGTGACGAGTCCGACAGACAGGGCATGCGCGTCGTGATCGAACTCAAGCGCGATGCCATGGCCGATGTCGTGCTCAACCAGCTGTTCCGCTACACGGCGATGCAGTCATCCTTCGGCGTCAACATGCTGGCGCTGGACGGCGGGCGTCCGCAGCTGATGAACCTGAAGGACATGATCCGCGCCTTCGTGAACTTCCGCGAGGACGTCGTCACCCGCCGCACGCGCAAGCTTCTGTCGGACGCCCGCGACAAGGCCCATATCCTGGTCGGCTTGGCGATCGCAGTCGCCAATATCGACGAGTTCATCCGCATCATTCGCTCGAGCCCCGACGCGGCCACCGCGCGCGCACGCCTGACAGAGCGTACCTGGCCCGCCCTCGACGTGGCCCCGCTGGTGGCACTCGTCGACGACCCGCGCCATGCCATGCAGGCCGATGGTTCGCTGAAACTTTCGGACGAGCAGGCCCGTGCAATCCTCGAACTGCGCCTGCAGCGCCTGACAGCCCTCGGCCGTGACGAGATCGGCAACGACCTCCAGGGCCTTGGCCAGTCGATCGAGGAATACCTCTCGATCCTGCGCTCGCGCGAGAAACTCATGACCGTCGTGCGCGACGAACTCGTGGCCATCAAGGCCGAGTTCGCAACCCCGCGCCGCACCGAAATCCTCGAGGGCGGTGACGAGGTCGAAGACGAAGACCTCATCCAGCGCGAGGACATGGTCGTCACTGTCACCCACCAGGGCTACATCAAGCGCGTGCCGCTGAATGCCTACCGGGTGCAGGGACGCGGCGGCAAGGGCCGCTCGGCCATGTCGACGAAGGACGAGGATTTCGTCACCAGCCTCTTTGTGGCCAGCACGCACCAGCCGCTGCTGTTCTTCTCGTCGAACGGCATGGCCTATGTGCTGAAGACCTGGCGCTTGCCGCTGGCGACACCGCTGGGCAAGGGCAAGGCGCTGATCAACCTCCTGCCGCTCAAGGAAGGCGAGACTGTTACCAAGGTGCTGGCCCTGCCCGAGGCGGAGGAGGAATGGGATCGCTTCGAGGTCATGTTCGCCACCCGCTCGGGCGACGTGCGCCGCAACCTCCTGTCCGATTTCACGAACATCCGCGCCACAGGCAAGATCGCCATGAAGATCGCCGAAGGCGACGGCATCGTGGGTGTGTCGCTGGCCAACAACACCGATGATGTCTTGCTGACCACGCGTGGCGGCAAGTGCATCCGCTTCTCCTGCGAAGACGTTCGCGTCTTCAAGGGGCGCGACTCCACGGGCGTGCGCGGCATCAAGCTGGCCGAGGGCGACGAGGTCGTCTCGATGACCATCCTTCGCCACGTCGATGTGGCGGTCGAGGAAGCCCGCGCCTATCTCAAGATGGCCGCGATGGCCCGCAAGGCCGCCGGCGATGAAGGCGAGGCCGCCGACACGGCCGATGAGGGCGAGGAGGGCGTCGCCGAAGTGGCGCTCTCGCCCGAGCGCTACGCCGACCTTGGTGCCCGCGAGCAGTTCGTCCTGACCGTTTCGGAAAGCGGCTTCGGCAAGCGCTCCAGCGCCTACGAATACCGTGTCACCGGCCGCGGCGGCTCGGGCATCGTGGCCATGGGCATGTCGAAGAAGAGCGCCCGCATCGCCGCGTCCTTCCCGGTCGAGGAAACCGACCAGCTGATGCTCATCACCGTCACCGGCCAGACGATCCGCGTGCCTGTTGGCCAGATACGCCAGGCGGGACGGGCGACCCAGGGCGTCATCGTCTTCCGCCTGACGGAAGGCGAGCGTGTCGTGTCTGTCGAACGCATCGGCGAGGCCGCGGAAGAAATCGAAGGCGAGGCCGAGGGCCCGGCAAGCTGACATGCGCGCGAAAAACAAGCGTTTCAAAGGGACAGACTCGCATTATGATCCTGTCCCGTTGCGTTTGCAGGGGAGGTCAGCGGCATGACGAAACGGACGGGCCTTTACCCGGGCACCTTTGACCCGATCACCAATGGTCATCTCGACATCATCGAGCGGGCCGTGAAACTGGTCGATCACCTTGTGATCGGCGTTGCCATCAACGAGGCCAAGGGCCCGCTGTTCACGCTTGAAGAGCGCGTCGAGATGGTACGCCACGAGACAGCAGGCATTGCGAAGAAGGCCGGCGTGACCATCTCGGTCGAACCCTTCGATGTCCTGCTTATGCATTTTGCCGAAAAAGTGGGCGCCCAGATCATCATCCGCGGCCTGAGGGCCGTCTCGGACTTCGAGTACGAGTTCCAGATGGTCGGCATGAACATGCAACTCAACCGCGAGATCGAGACCGTCTTCCTCATGGCGGGCGCCGAGCACCAGGCCATTGCCTCGCGCCTCGTGAAGGAAATTGCCTCGCTGGGCGGTGACATCTCGCACTTCACGTCGCCTTACGTGATGAAAAAGGTCATCCAGCGCATGGAGCAGCGCAGGTCGCCTGCGGGGCGGAAATAGGTCCGGCTTGCGCGTCGATGCGTTCGATTTCGAGCTGCCGGATGACCTCATCGCCCTGAGGCCTGCCGTCCCGCGTGACAGCGCCCGGCTGCTCGTTGTGCGCGAGGACAGCCTCGACTTCGAGGAGGCGACACTGCGGGACCTGCCCCGGTTTCTGTCGCGAGGCGATGTCGGCATCTTCAATGACACCCGCGTGATCCCGGCGCAATTGAGCGGCCGGCGGCCAGCACGCGGCCTGTCCGCAGAGGCCCGCATCGACGTCACACTTCACAAGCGCCTCGATGCCGACCGCTGGGCAGCCTTCGCCAGGCCGGGGCGCAAGCTTGAGGCCGGCGACACGCTGCAATTCGCCGAAAGATTCTCCGCCCGGCTCGAGACGAAGGGCGAGGCTGGCGAAATCGAGCTGGTGTTCGACCTCAGCGGCGCGGAACTTGATGCCGCGATCGCCCGCCACGGGACCATGCCGCTGCCGCCCTACATCGCCGGTCGGCGTGCCGTCGACGAGAAGGATGCCGACGACTACCAGACCGTCTACGCCAGCAAGGATGGTTCGGTGGCGGCGCCGACTGCCGGCTTGCACTTCACGGAGGGACTGCTCGCTGCCCTCGATGCGCGCGGCGTCGCCCGCCATCATGTCACGCTGCATGTCGGGGCAGGGACGTTCCTGCCCGTCAAGGCAGATGATACGGCCGATCACCGCATGCATTCCGAATGGGGACACGTGCCGCAAGCCACCGCCGATTCCGTCGCCATCGCCCGCACCCAGGGTGGCCGCATCCTGTGCGTCGGCACGACGAGCCTGCGCACGGTCGAATCCGCGAGCACGCCCGTGCTCCAGTCCTGGTCTGGCGACACCGACATCTTCATCACGCCGGGCTACAGCTTCCGCACCGCAGACATGCTTCTGACCAATTTCCATCTGCCACGATCGACCCTGTTCATGCTGGTCTCGGCCTTTTGCGGGCTGAAGACCATGCGCACGGCCTATGATCATGCCATCGCCCGCCGTTTCCGCTTCTATTCTTACGGCGACGCCTGTCTTCTGATACGCAATCTCCCATGACCGGCTTTACCTTCGACGTTCACGCCACCGACGGCGCCGCCCGCACGGGCCTCATCCGCACCGCGCGCGGTGAGATCCGCACGCCAGCTTTCATGCCGGTTGGGACTGCGGGCACGGTGAAGGCCATGCTGCCCGAGAGCGTGCGCGAGACCGGCGCCGAAATCGTGCTGGGCAACACCTATCACCTGATGCTGAGGCCCTCGGCCGAGCGCGTGGCACGGCTGGGCGGGCTGCACCGCATGATGAACTGGCCGCGCCCCATCCTGACCGACTCCGGCGGCTTTCAGGTCATGTCATTGGCGCAGTTGCGCAAGCTCGACGAGAACGGCGTATCATTTCAGTCTCATGTCGATGGTGCCCAGTACCTGCTGACGCCCGAGCGCTCCATGGAAATCCAGGACCTGCTGGGCTCGGACATCCATATGGTGCTCGACGAATGCACCCCGTTCCCGGCGACCGAAGCCGAGGCCGAGGCATCGATGAACCTGTCGACGCGTTGGGCCCGTCGCTCGAAGGCCGCCTTCCGCAAGGCCCCTGGCCGCGCATTGTTCGGCATCGTTCAGGGCAGCGTCTATCCGCACCTGCGCGCGCGTTCGGCCGCAGCATTGCAGGAGATCGGTTTCCCCGGATACGCCGTCGGTGGCCTCGCCGTTGGCGAGGGGCAGCAGCGCATGTTCGACGTGCTCGACTTCACGGTCCCCCATCTGCCGAAGGACCGGCCCCGCTATCTGATGGGCGTGGGCAAGCCGCTCGACATCGTCGGCGCGGTCGTGCGCGGCATCGACATGTTCGACTGCGTGCTGCCAACGCGGTCGGGCCGCAACGGCCAGGCATTCACGAAGCGGGGCCCGGTCAACCTGCGCAATGCACGCCACACCGACGATCCGAGGCCTCTGGAGGAAGGCTGCCGTTGCCCGGCCTGCCGCCAGTACTCCCGCGCCTATCTTCACCACCTCGTGAAGGCCGAGGAGATCCTCGCCTCGATGCTCATCACCTGGCACAATCTGACCCATTATCAGGACCTGACCCAGGGTCTGCGCGATGCGATCGGGCAGGGGCGTCTGGCAATGCACGTTGCGGCGATTGCCGCTGGCTACGACGCAGGCGACATCGATCCATGCTGATCCTGCGCAGCGAGATGTCCCCGAAATAACGCGCAACCACTAAGACGCCGGAAGCACAGTGCCTCCCCCGCAGGGCAGCATTCACCTCCGCATCGGCGAGCCAGGAGAGGCCGCGCGACTTGCGCGTGTGGTGATGCTGGGGGACTTTGGAATTATCGCTTTGCAACCGGGGCTGGGGCCTGCCTAATCTGGCTCACCTAACTCCGGAGAGCCCCATGCGCCGTGTCCTTGCCACGACCCTTGCCAGCCTGATGCTTCTTGCCCCCCTGTCGCCCGCCATGGCGCAGGATACGGGGCTCAAGATTTCCAATCCCAAGGGCATCATCGACAACGCCTCGCCCGAGAACCTGGTTGCCCTCCTGAGCGACATGGGCGCGACCGGCGCGCAGGTGCAGGAAGACAGCGGGAAGAAGTTCGTCACCCTGAATGACGGCGGACTGCCCTATATCTTCGGCTTTGCCGGTTGCGAGGTAAAACCCGGCAAGTGCATGACCGTCGTGATGCTGGTCTTCATCGACATGGGCAATGCGGGCATCACCGCTGACATGGTCAACAGCAGGAACAACGACAATTTCTTTGTCACCTCGGTTAAGCCTGACGAAAAGACGATCGCTTTCGGCCGCGGTGTTCTCGTCAACGGCGGCATCACGCGCGAGAACATGGCCCTGAACATCGCCGTCTACGCAAACCTCGTGCGCGAGGGCATCAAGCATTTCAGCTCGCAGGTCGTGGCCGCGCGCAACATGCCGGCGACAGTCCAGAACCTCTCCTGGGGTCAGGGTCAGGTCCGCGCCATCCTGCCAACGCCCCAACAGCTTCAGGCGGTGATGAGGGAGCAGGACTTCCAGCCGATTGCATCGGGCCGCTTCGGCGCCTCCTGGTAGGTTGCGAGGCCCAAGTCGTGTGGGGCGCCGCAGCATGTGTGCTGCGGCGCCCTTTTTTCATCAGTTGGCCGGACGCCCCCGCCCCGGCGCGAAAGACACCCGCCGGATCTCCCGGATCGCCGCGCGCGACACGCTGCCCTCGACCAGTTCGTAGCCCATCAGCGCAAAGGTCCGGTTGCCGATGAAGATCGGGCGGGAATTGCCATACCAGTCGACACAGGACGCGCGGCAACCATCATCGACAATGCCGCTCTCGCTCGCCCCGAGTTCGCCAAGCGCGGAGAACTGCCGCGCCGCGCGCCGGACGAAAAGGATGCCGGCCGCGTTCTCGACAAGCTGGCCATAACCGGGCCGCCCCGCGCGCGTCACCGGCAGGCCCATGACACCCGCGCTCCGGTCGTTGCGGTCATAGCCGGCTTCGGGCTTGAAGAAGAACGCGTGGCTGCGCGTCTCTCCCTGGGATGCTCCCGCCATCGTGTAGCGGTCACCAATATGAGGTACCGGGCCATCCGTCAGTTCGATGGCGCGGAAGTGAAGGTCACGCCCGTCGCCGCCGACCACGACGGCATCCCGGCCCATGGCCTCGATGCGGTCGACGCCATGCTGGAGCGGAATGACCGACACCGATCCAGTCCGCACACCCGCCACGACCAGCGTGGACATCGCGGTATTCGAACCCCAGCCGGCCCCCCTGCCATAAAGCACGTAGTCGCCGACGAAGCGGTTCTGCAGCGCCCAGCTTTGGCCCTCCGCCTGCGGCAGCAGGCGATAGCTGCCCCGCTCGGCTTCCTGCCGGCCATCGTTGAACGCCCCGAGCGGAACCTGCAGCAGCGACATGGTGCCCGACGCGAACTCGGGCATCCACATGGCATCGCCCGCCCCTTCGCTGCGAACAAGCACATTCAGGAGGCCTTCGGTCCAGTCTTCCCTGAACGAGAACTGGTCCGTCGGCATGCCGCGCACGGCGATAGCCGATGGCGCCGTGCCATCGAGCGGCAAGCGATACAGCAGGCCCGAAGGTTCGCCGCGAGGCGTGTCCGGGCGCCGTGGCGCATTGAGCCAGACATAGACGGCCGTCGGTGACACATAGAAGGTGCGGCCCGACGGGCCCAGCACACCCGTCGACTTGCAACTCAGCCGCCAGGCCGCCAGATCGCACTCGGTCACCGTATGCAGGTCGGAGGGCATGGATGTGTCGTTCAGCACGGCAGGCGGAACGAAGATGTTGCTCGCCGACGCCGTCACTTCGAATGTTCCCGGCGAGCCCGGCCCCCGGAAACGCTTCAGTGCCGGCATCCAGCTCATGTTCTCCGCCGCGTTGTACGGCAGGTTGAGCGGCGTGTAGACGATCAGGCGCGTGCCGATAAGCCGTGAGGCATAGTTGCGCGACGAGTAATAGTCATTCGAGCGCAAATGGTACGAGTCCTCATAGGACAGGCTGCCGTCGCGCCCTAGCTGGAACCGGTTGATCTCCGTTCCTCCGCGCGCATAGCTGTAGCCGATGACGATGACACGATCGCCTGTAACCAGCATCTCGTCATACCAGTCGCCAGACGGGCTGACACCGGGCGGATAGGCATCGATTGCGTCGATTGGCTTGAGGTCGCCCTCGCGCGTCGACACCGTGAACACCCTTCCGCGGCGCAGCACGATCAGAAGGTCACCCTTCATCTTTACGATCCCGCCTTCGTCGACGCCCGCTTCCTGTGTGTTGGTGATGCTGCTGCTGGCATTGTCCGCCGCAGGACTGGCCTCGGCAGCAGCGGCCGGCATGGGCGCCGGAGGAGGCGGGCTCGCTTCGGCTGGAAACTTGCCGCGCGGTCGCGCGGCTTGCTGGCGCTTCTTGAGAAAGGCCATCAGCTCACGCTCGGAGCCAAACGGTTTCATCGTCTTCTGCGGCGCCTGCGGGGTTCGAACTTGTCCCGGCGCCGCCATGGCGTCAATGGAAGGAGCGGCCAAGGCAAGGGCAAGGCCGATGGCAAGCAGCGCAGGCCTTGATCTGCGCACGAGGCGGGGAAGCAGCATGTAACCTCCTGAGGATGGGCGTGGGTACCCGAACTTCAGGATAGATTGGGGCCAAACTGCGACCTTTACCAAGTGCGCACAGCCACAATCGCTGCATGCCGATGCGCCATTGTGAAGCGTTGCGTGACGGGCATCACAGCAGGCGCGATTGCGGCGCTACTTTTTTACGGGTGGCTTCATGCAGCGGAAGTGGATGTTGCCTGCCCGGTCCTTCACCTGCGTCAGCACATCCGGCGCCGTGCACTTCGGCGGCTGCCACTTGACGCTCTGGAGCAGGCTCACGAGGAAACTGTCGGCCTGCGCTGTCGAGGCGGCGCCCGCGAGGGACAGCAGCACAACCGAGGCAATCATGATCGTCTTCATCTGGAACTCCGGCAAGGTTTGGTGCGTTGCAAAATGCATTGCTGCACCTGCTAACGAAGCCCGGCACGCGATACAACATAAGAAGGCGTAATGCAGCCAAACGCCTCCAGAACAAGGCAGTTTCGCGCCAGCGTAAGGACAGGACCAAACACTTGTCCACAGGCGGGAAGCGCCGGGCTCGGGCAGTTATGTCAGGCCTGCGCCCGCATCAGCATCCCAAACAGGTCGCGCGGGTCATCGGGGTCGGCGATCATGTCAAGGTTCTGGACGAACCGGGTTCCCTTGACCCGCTCATGCACATAGCGCAGCGCCGCGAAGTCCTCAATCGCAAAGCCCACGCCGTCGAACAGCGTCACCTGATCGGAACCCGTCCGCCCGGCGGCACGGCCCGCGATGACTTCCCATAGTTCGGTGACAGGGTGCGAAGGTGCGAGTTGCTGGATCTCCCCCTCCACGCGCGTCTGCGGCGCGTACTCCACGAAGATCTCCGATCTCAGCAGGATGTCGCGGTGCAGTTCCGTCTTGCCCGGGCAATCCCCGCCGATCGCATTGATATGCACGCCCATGCCGACCATGTTGTCGGTCAGTATCGTGGCGTATTGCTTGTCAGCGGTGCATGTCGTGATGACCTGTGCCCCCTCGATCGCCTCCTCGGCGGAGCGGCAAGGCGTGACGCGGATCCCCGTGGCGGCAAGATTGGTGGCACACTTTCGCGTGGCGGCTGGATCAATGTCGTGCAGGCGCACATGCTCGATGCCGCAGATGGCGCGGAAGGCCAGCGCCTGGAACTCGGACTGTGCCCCGTTTCCGATCATGGCCATGGTCCGCGCGCCACGCGGCGCGAGGTGGCGTGCCGCCATCGCCGATGTCGCCGCCGTTCGCAGCGCCGTCAGGATCGTCATCTCCGAGACAAGCAGCGGATAGCCCGTCGCCACGTCGGCCAGCACCCCGAAGGCCGTCACTGTCTGCAGGCCAGCCTGCATGTTCTTCGGATGCCCATTGACATACTTGAACCCGTAGAAAGCACCATCCGACGTTGGCATCAGTTCGATGACGCCCACCGGCGAATGGCTCGCCACCCGCGGGGTCTTGTCGAAATGCGCCCAGCGCAGGAAGTCGGCCTCGATCTCGGACGCCAGTTCAACGAGGACGCGCTCGACCCCGACATGAAGCACGAAACGCATCATGTTCTCGACGCTGATGAACGGCACGAGGGCCAGCTGCGAGGGCGCGTTCATGGCGTCACCCGGCACCCTGCGTGGGCCTGTCGAATACCTTGCGCCCCATGAGGCTGGCCACCAGGTCGACCAAGAGCCGCGCCGTACGTCCCCGTTCGTCGAGGAACGGGTTCAGTTCGGCCAGGTCCAGCGACGTCACGAGGTTCTGCTCGTGCAGCAGTTCCATGACGAGATGGGCCTCGCGGAACGTGATGCCGCCAGGCACCGTCGTGCCCACGCCCGGCGCGATCGAGGGATCGAGGAAATCGACATCGAGCGACACATGCAGCATACCCTTCTCATGCTCGACCTTCTGCAGGAAGGCACGCAAGGGCGCCACGATCCCGCGTTCGTCCAGCACACGCATGTCATTGACATGATAGGCCCGGTTGCGCAGCGCCGCCTGTTCGGCCGGATCGATCGAGCGCAGCCCGAAGAGGCAGATGTTCTGTTCCGGCACCGGGTGGGGGAATGGCGGAAAACCATCAAAGCCGGCACGCCCGGCAATGTAGCCAACCGGCATGCCATGGAAGTTGCCGGACGAAGATGTCTGCGGCGTGTGCAGGTCGGAGTGCGCATCGAGCCAGAGGATGAAGAGCTTGCGTCCGGCCGCATGAGCCTGCGCGGCAACGCCGGCGACGGTGCCCAGCGACATGGCATGGTCGCCACCCATGAAGATCGGGAAACGGCCTGTCGCCATGGCCCTGCGGGCTGCGTCCGCGAGGGCTTGGGTCCAGGCCTGCGTCTCGGCCGGCGCATGGACATGCGCAGACAGGGTGGAAAGACCCGCAACGGGTCCCGGCACGACATCGCCCCAGTCCTCGACACCATGCCCCAACGCGCGGATCGTGTCGGCAATGCCGGCGACCCGAAGGGCCGACGGCCCCATGGTGCAGCCCTGCGTCCGCTGCCCGGAATCAACCGGCGCGCCGATCAGGATGCAGTTCTTGGACACGAAGGATCTCCTCATGCTCAGTCGGCCTCCAGAGTAGCGGTTCAGGGTTAACAAACCAAACACCGGTTAACCCGGGCGCAGGGTGAGGCCCCCTTGAAGAAACTTGTTTGCTGCAGCGCATTGGCACTAGGCTGCTGCGCGCGGGCGGGCACAGGGGGAGCAAGGCAGTGCGCGGTTCAGGCCTTCGGGCAGCAATCCTCATGTTTGCGCTGGCGGTCGCGAGCGGCCACGCAAACGCAGCCTCGGACAAGCCGGCAGCGCCGCTGAGCATGAATGCCGAGGCACAGAATGCCTATGACCTCGGAGAGGCCGCCTACGACAAGGACGACCAAAAAGCAGCCAACAGCCACTACACGCGGGCCATTGAGAAGGACCCCGCCTTCGCCGAGGCCTGGTACAGTCGCGGTTGGTCCCACAGGGATACCGGCGCGTTTGATCAGGCGATCAGTGACTTTTCGCAAGCCATCAAGCTGCGCCCCGGCTACGAAGAGGCATTTCGCGGCCGCGGTTGGACCCACATTGCGCGCAAGGACTATGCGACCGCCATCGCCGACTTCACGACGGCCATCAGCATCGACCCGAAGGACGCCCGCAACACCTATGGCCGCGGCTATGCGCGGGCCGAGGCGGGTGAACACAAGGATGCCCTCGACGACTTCACCCAGTCGTTGAAGATCGATCCGGAATTTGCCGACGCGCTCTACGAGCGGGCCTGGATTCACAAGGAAAACCTGAAGCAGCTCGACAAGGCGCTGGCTGACTTCGGCCGTGCCATCGCCATCGATTCCAAGGTCGCGAACTACTTCCACGGCCGTGCACAGGTCTACGACGACCAGCGCAAGTGGGAACTTGCTATCCGCGACTATACCGAGGCCATCCGCCTCCAGCCCGATGGCATCAATGCCTATATCGGCCGCGGATGGGACCATGTCGAGCTTGGAAGGTTCACCGAGGCCCTGAGCGATTTCAACAAGGCCGTCGAGTTGGACCCGGAGTGGTTCCGCCCCTTCTATGGTCGCGGCTACACCCATGACGAGATGGGCAATCTCGATGCCGCCATCGCGGATTTCAACGAGTCCATCAGGCTCAAGCCCGACGATCGACTGACGTTCCGGATGCGCGCGATCTCCTACTGGAAGAAGAAGGACTACCTTCGCGCCGAGGCTGACTTCACCGACGCAATCAGGTTGGGCGCCGCCGATGCCCAGATCTACTTCAACCGCGGGTCCGTGCGAGCAGACGCCGGCAAGGCTGAAGACGCCATGAAGGACCTGTCCGAGGCCATCCGGTTGAAGCCCGGCTTCCATGAGGCTTTCAACGACAGGGGTGTCATCCATGCGGCGGCTGCTCGCCATGACGCAGCCTTGAAGGATTACGCCGAAGCGCTGCGGCTCGCACCCGGGACTTGGATGTACCATGTCAATCGGGCAGAGTCCCTCGTCATGCTCGAGCGTATCGATGAGGCGATGAAGGATCTGCAAATCGCGATTGCGGCCGACCCGCGCGATGCCCGCGCCCTGCTCTGGCGGGGCATCTGTCAATTGGGAAAGAGCCGTCTCGACCTTGCATTCTCGGATCTGTCGGCATCGATCGCGCTCGCCCCGGAATCGTGGAGGGCTTACAACGCGAGGGGCAGGGTGCGCGCACAACAGGGCGAGTGGCTCGCCGCCATAACGGACTACACCGATTCCATCCGTCTGGCACCGGAGGAGCCGTTGCCCTATGCCAACCGCGCGCGGGCATATTCAAGCCTGGGCGAGTTCGAAAAGGCACGGGAAGACGAGGCAAAGGCAAAGTCCCTGACACCCGGCTGATGCGGACAGCGCCGAGAAACACCCAGTTATGTCCCCGTAACCTGTGCCATGTTGATACGATGTTAACCCCGTCCTGCGAGTAAATCGCAAGAAAACCCGATCTTCACCTCCACTCGTTCAAATCTGACGGTCTTGACAGGGTGGAGGTCAATCATGATTCACGACAAGTCCGGCAACGTTGCCATCACGTTTGCGCTCTGCCTGATCCCCCTGATGCTGGCCATCGGCATCGCCGTGGACATCGGCAATGCGCTGTCGGTCAAGAAGCAGATGCAGGACGCGCTCGACGCGGCCGCTCTCGCAGCCCTCGCCGAGACAACCCCGGACACCCAGCGCCAGAGCGTCGCGCAGAAAGCTTTCGAAGCAAGTCTGTCGGAAAACCTCAGGAACCTGTCACCGCAGTTCAGCCTGTCGGTGACGGAGGCAGGCAACAACAAAAGCGCCACGGCTTCCTTCTCCGTTGACCTGCCGCTCGCATTCGCGGGTATCTTCGGGGTCGACACACTCGATGTCTCTGGCGAGACTTCCTCCGGCATCGCCGTTGGCGGCGCCATGGACATCCATCTGTGGCTCGATTCCTCGGCATCCATGGGTGTTGCCGCGACCGAACTCGATCGCGACAAGCTGAAGGCGTTGACCGGATGCTTCTTCGCCTGCCACATGGACGGCCCGCCAACCTCCCAGAAGAAAGCAAAGGACAACGGCATCGTCCTCAGGATCGACCTGATGAAGCAAAACGTGCTGGCTCTCATGGAGAAGATCCACGAAGTCCAGCTGCCCGAGCAGGTGGTCCGCTACAGCGTGTCTGGCATGGCGAAGTCGTTCGAGCCACGCATAGCCCTGTCGAGTGACTACGACGCCATCCACACGGCGGTGGAGAATTTCGCGCTCAGCGGCACCACGCATAGCCAGGGCGCATCCCGCCTTACGCCCGTCCTGAACACGGCCAAGGGCACCCTGCCGGCACAGAACGGTGACGGCACTGTCGACAACCCTCGACGCTTTGTCGTGATCGTCACAGACGGCATGCAGTTCGACTGGCACTCCATCAGCCCGGGTCCGATCAGCAACGCCTCGTGCGAGACTATCAAGAGCCTGGGTATTCCGGTGGCAGTCATCCAGCTGCGCTATGTGCCCGACCCCGGAAACGTTCACTACGAGCACTGGGTCGCACCGCACTTCAACAACCTCGGCCCCGCCCTTCAGGCTTGCGCCTCGCCGGGCATGTTCTATTCCGCAGACACGCCAGCGCAGATCCAGGAGGCTTTCGCGGAGCTCGCGGTCCGCATTCGCGGGGCCCTGCGGCTGATGAATTGAACCTGAACCAAGTTTTTCCATTTCTGGAGGGATGGAGTTGACCGTATTGGCACGTTGATACCCGCGTAAACAAAAAATTCACCCACCCCGTCTTATATTGCGGAAGTGTTAAGGACGGGGTGTCCCATGCTTCGCGATGAATCCGGCAATGTGGCGATAATGTTCGCGCTCAGCCTGATCCCATTGATGCTGGCCGTTGGTATGGCGGTCGACGTGACCAAGGTGCTGTCGACGCGTATGCAGCTCCAGGATGCGCTTGATGCAGCAACACTTGCGGCGTTGGCCGAGTACACGCCTGATGACAAGCGCGAGCAGGTCGCGCATGCGACTTTCAAAGCAAGCCTCTCGCCCGAACTTTCAGCCGCGTCACCCAAGCTGAGCATCACGTTCAAGGGCGCCGGCAGCGAAAGGTCGGCAGTTGCAAGCTTTACCGCATCGGCTCCGCTCGCCTTCGCGGGAATCCTCGGTACCAGCACGATGGATGTCTCCGGGCAGACGACAGCCGGCATTGAGGTCGGCGGGTCGATGGACATCTCGCTGTGGCTCGATGCTTCCGCGTCCATGGGCGTTGCGGCTACCGAAAAGGACCGGGACAGCCTGCGCAAGATCGCAGGGTGCGCCTTTGCCTGCCACATGGGCAGCAAGCCGACGTCGATGGAAAAGGCGCATGCGGCCGGCGTGAAACTGCGCATCGACCTCATGAAGCAGAACGTCCAGATGTTGATGGACAAGGTGAGGGAAGTGCAGCTCGAGGAGCAGGTGGTCCGCTACAGCCTCGCGGGCATGAGCCGGAACTTCGAGCCGCGCCTGGCCATGACCGACGACTTCGCAAAGGCAAAGAGCGCCGTCGCCAATTTCACCCTGAGCGGCGTGGTGCACAACAGTTCGAACAGCGCCTCGCGCCTCACGCCGAGCTTGTCCGAGGGCAGGGCAACCCTTCCCGCCCAGAACGGTGACGGCACCAAGGATCGTCCCAGGCAGTTTGTCGTCATCGTGTCCGACGGCATGCAGTTCGACTGGAACCGCATCAGTTCGGGCCCGATCGGCAACACGCCATGCGAGGACATCAAGGCACGCGGCATCTCCGTTGCCGTGATCCAGCTGCGCTACGTCGAACTCAAGGGTGACAGCGCCTTCGAGCACTATGTCAGGCCGCACTTCACAAAGCTGGGGCCCGCCCTCGAGAAATGCGCCTCGCCCGGCATGTTCTACTCGGCCGACTCGCCAGAGCAGATCCAGAAGGCCTTCGCAGAGCTTGCCGTCCGTATCCGCGGCGCCCTGCGCCTCATGAACTGAGGGACCAGGGTGACAGTGTGCTGTCACCGTAATCGGGTCACTTCATCTTGGCATAGCTGCCCGGCGCATCCTCGATGACCTTGAGCTTGCCCTTGCCGGGCTTGCGCGCGGTCACCATGTCGCCCGACTTCTCTGCCAGCCACTTGTCCCAGTGCGGCCACCACGAACCCGGCGTTTCCTCGGCCCCGGCGATCCATTCCTCGACCGTGTCGGGCAGGGCGCTGTTGGTCCAATGCTGGTACTTGCGCGCATCAGGATGGTTGATCACGCCCGCTATATGTCCTGACCCGGCCATCATGAAGGTGACCGGCCCGCCGAAAAGCCGCGTCGACTTGTAGACTGACCGATAGGGCGCGATATGGTCTTCGCGTGATGACTGAAGGTAGATCGGTATCTTGACCCTCGAAAGATCAAGCGTCTGGCCACCCAGCACCATGCGACCGCGGGCCAGGTTGTTGTCCCGATAGCATTCACGAAGGTAGAACAGGTGCATCTGGATCGGCATGCGCGTCGCATCCGAGTTCCAGTAGAGCAGGTCGAAACGCATCGGGTCACGGCCGAGGAGGTAGTTGTTGACCACGAAGCTCCAGATCAGGTCGTTCGAGCGCAGCATGTTGAACGTCGTCGCCATCTTGGCGCCGTCCAGATAGCCGCCCTGTGCCTTCATCATTTCTTCCATCGAGGCGAGCTGCGCGTCATCGATGAAGACCTGCAGGTCGCCGGCCTCCGAGAAGTCTGCCTGCGCCGCAAAGAAGGTAGCCGACTTGATGCGGTTGTCACCCTTCGCGGCCATGTAGGCGAGTGTCGCCGACAGCAGCGTGCCGCCGATGCAATAACCGATCGCGTTCACTTCCTTCTCGCCGGTCGCCTTCTCGATCGCATCGAGCGCGGCGAAGATGCCCTCGCGCATGTAGTCTTCGAAGGTCTTCTGCGCCAGCTGCGCATCCGGGTTCACCCATGACGCGACGAACACGGTATAGCCACGTGCGGTCGCCCATTTCACGAACGAGTTCTTCTCGCCAAGGTCGAGAATGTAGTACTTGTTGATCCACGGCGGGAAGATGACCAGTGGCCGGCGATACTGCTGCTCGGTGGTCGGTTCATACTGGATCAGCTGCAGAAGGTCGTTCTGGAAGACCACCTTGCCCGGCGTCAGCGCAAGATTCCGGCCGACCTCGAAATAGTCCATGTCCGTCTGCGTGATCGCCAGCTGTCCCTTGCCCCGGTCAAGGTCGCGCAGGAGGTTGTCGAGCCCCTTGACCAGGTTCTCGCCATTGCTCTCCATCGTGACGCGCATGACTTCCGGGTTCGTGAGCAGGAAGTTCGAAGGGCTCAGGGCATCGGCGAACTGCCTGGTGTAGAAGTCGACGCGCTTGCGCGTCTTTTCATCCAGCCCCTGCACCTCGCCCATGGTCGACTGCAGCCATCGCGCCGACAGCAGGTAGGACTGTTTGATGAAATCGAAGACCTGGTTCTCGCTCCAGTCACGATCCTTGAAGCGCTTGTCACCCGGCGATGGCTCGATCACAGGCTGCGCGTCTTCACCCAGCATGCGCCGTGCCGTGTGATGCCAGAGGTTGAGGTAGTCATGCCAGAGCTTGAAGTTGGCCTCGACGAAGTGGCCGGGATTGCGCATGGCGTGGCCAAGGAAGTCAACGAACGTCTGGCCAAGGTTCAGCGGATCGGGAGAGCCCCCCTTCTGCGGGTTCTTGGCCTGCGCCTTCATGAACTCGGTCACGAGGCGCTGGCTCTGGATCGCGACCTTGATCATGTTGCGAGAGAATTCGGTGGGGTCCTTGACCTGGAAAGCGGTCTTGTTGGTCCTGTCCTGCATCTGGGTCTCCCAAGTGGTCACGACGGCAGCTCACCGACCCGGGCCCAGCAACGATGTCGCAAATCAGCGGGTAGCGAACACAGACTCGCTTTTACGCCTTTGGCCGACCAATATTAAGTGTGGAGTTTCAGTCCGCTTTGACGCAAAATTGTGGCCTTCATTGCGCCGGGGCATTGTGGCTCCGGGCACGACACCCGGAGCTGACGCGTGATGACGCGCATTGACACGAGACTGCTGCCCTTTGCCCTTGCCGCCGGGCTTCTTTCTGGTTGCTCGACCATGCCGGAGTGGACAAAGCCTTCCACGTGGGTAGACGGCGTCACCGAAGCGGCAAAACCGGCCGAAGCGGTGTCCCGCAAGCCCGAAGCGGCCGAGGGGGCAAAGCCTGCCGCAGCGTCAGCCTCCAGCGACGTGATCGATCCGCTCGCCGAGGAAGCGCCCCAGCCCCGTATCCAGAAGGCAGACGCCCCGACTGAGTTTCCCAAGGTTGGCAGCCAGCCCGCCGCGCGCGAGCTGGCGACCACCGAATCGCAGCGCCGCGAAATCCGGGACGCACTGGTAGCCGACCGTGATCACGCCCGGCACACCGCCGAAGAGCTGCGCGGCGGTGCCGCACCCGCGGCCGCCCCGCCAGCACCGGCAAAGGCCGCCCCGGCGACACCGGCCGCCAAGCCCGCCGAGCCCGACGGCTCCAACTAGCCACGCCTCGCCCCCCGAAGGAGCGTTCGTCCGTGAATTCCGAGTTCCTGCGCATCAAGCGCCTGCCGCCCTATGTCTTTGAAGAGGTCAACCGCCTGAAGGCGAAGGCCCGGGCCAAAGGCGAGGACATCATCGACTTCGGCATGGGCAACCCCGACATGCCGACCCCCCGGCACATCGTCGACAAGCTGGTCGAGACCGTCGCCAACCCGCGCACGAACCGCTACTCGTCCTCGCGCGGCATCCCGGGCCTGCGCAAGGCGATGTCCGCCTATTACGATCGCCGCTTCGGCGTGAAGATCGATCCCGACCGCGAGGTCATCGCCACGCTCGGCTCCAAGGAAGGCTTCGCCAACCTTGCCCAGGCCATGACCGCGCCGGGCGACACGATCCTCGTGCCCAACCCGTCCTATCCGATCCATGCTTTCGGCTTCATCCTCGCTGGCGCATCGATCCGCCATGTCGAGGCTTCGAGCCCCGAGCAGTTCCTGCGCGGCATGGAGCGCGCAGTCCGTCATGCCGTGCCGCCGCCGACGGCCGTTGTCGTGAGCTACCCCTCGAACCCGACGGCGCATGTCGTTGGCCTCGACTTCTATGCCGACGTCGTGAAGTTCGCCAAGGCCAAGGGGCTCTGGGTCCTCTCCGATCTTGCCTATGCCGAGATCTATTTTGGCGACACGCCGCCGCCATCGATGCTGCAGGTACCGGGCGCCAAGGACGTCGTTGTCGAGTTCAATTCGCTCTCCAAGACCTACGCCATGCCGGGCTGGCGCATGGGCTTTGCCGCCGGTAACGAGCGCCTGATCCATGCACTCGGCCGCATCAAGTCCTATCTCGACTACGGGGCCTTCACGCCGATCCAGGTGGCTGCGGCCACGGCGCTGAACGGTCCGCAGGACTGCGTCGACGAGATGCGCGCGATCTATCGCTCCCGCCGTGATGTCCTGGTCGACGGCTTTGCGCGCGCCGGCTGGGAGGTGCCGCCACCCGAGGCGTCGATGTTCGCCTGGGCACCGATCCCCGAGCCGTTCCGCCCGCTGGGCTCGCTGGAGTTCTCCAAGCTGCTGCTCGAACACGCAAAGGTCGCCGTGGCCCCCGGCGTCGGCTTCGGCGAATACGGGGACAGTCACGTCCGCATTGCGCTTGTCGAGAACGAACACCGCATCAGGCAGGCGGCGCGCAACGTCCGCAAGTTCCTCGCCTCGCCGCCCATCGATCTTTCGGCCATCCAGAACCGCACGGCAGCACAATGAAACCACTCCGCGTAGGCATCGCCGGTCTCGGCACGGTCGGGGCCTCGGTCGCCCGCATCCTGTCGCAATCGGGCTTCGCGCTCGCCGCACGCTGCGGGCGCCCGTTGCAGCTGAACGCCGTCTCGGCCCGCGCCAGGGGGCGCGACCGCGGCTTCCCCATGGAAGGCGTGGCCTGGTTCGACAACCCGGTAGCGCTGGCGTCTTCGGCCGAGATCGATCTCTTCGTTGAACTCATGGGCGGCGAGGGCGGTCCGGCGAAGGCCTCGGTCGAGGCCGCGATCGCGCGCGGGCTTCCCGTGGTCACGGCCAACAAGGCGCTCCTCGCCCATCACGGCGTGGCTCTGGCCAAGGCCGCCGAGGCACGTGGCCTGGCACTGAATTTCGAGGCTGCCGTGGCCGGCGGCATCCCCATCATCAAGGCCTTGCGAGAGGGCCTTGGCGCCAACCGCCTCTCGCGCGTCTATGGCATCCTCAATGGCACCTGCAATTACATCCTGACCACGATGGAGGCCACCGGCCGCAGCTTCGGCGACGTCCTCGCCGAGGCACAGAAGCTGGGCTATGCCGAAGCAGACCCGACCTTCGACATCGGCGGCATGGACACCGCGCACAAGCTGTCCCTGCTGGCGGCCGTCGCCTTCGGCCACGCGCCCGCGCTCGATGGCATCCACGTCGAAGGCATCGAGCGCATCACGCCCGAGGACATCGCATTCTCCGACGAATTCGGCTTCCGCATCAAGCTGCTCGGCATCGCCACGCGCGACGGCCGCGGCATCAGCCAGCGCGTCCATCCCGCGATGGTCCCCCACGGCACGCCGCTGGCCGATGTTGATGGCGTCTTCAACGCTGTGGTGGCCGAGGGCGATCTCGTGGGCAAGTCGGTCTACGAGGGCCGTGGCGCAGGCGCCGGACCGACGGCCTCGGCGGTGATGGCCGACATTCTCGATATCGCGCGCGGTGTGCGCCTGCCGGCATTCGGCGCCCCCGCTGCAACCATTTCCCGCCCCGAGATCGTGCCGCTGGCAAGTCACGTCGGCGCCTGCTACCTGCGCTTCACCGTCATCGACCGGCCGGGCGTCATCGCGATTCTTTCGCGCTGCCTGGCTGACCAGTCGATCTCGATCGAGTCCATGCTGCAGCGCAGCAGGTCACCCGGAGAGGCCGTGCCCGTCGTGATGATCACGCACGAGGCCAGGGAAGACGCTATGGTCAGGGCCCTGGCCGCCATCGTTTCGACCGGGACGGTGATGGAGCAACCCTGTATGGTCCGCATAGAACGTTTCTGAGGGAATCATGGCTGAATTCACGACATCCGACGGCTTGGAGCGGATCCTGACGCTTGAACTCGCGCGCGTCACCGAAGCGGCAGCAATCGCCTCCTATGACCAGGTCGGCCGCGGCAACGAGCACGACGCCGACCGCGCTGCCGTCGACGCGATGCGTCGCGCCCTGAACCAGTGCAACTTCGATGGCACCGTGGTCATCGGCGAGGGCGAGCGCGACGAAGCCCCCATGCTCTACATCGGAGAGAAGGTCGGCACCGGCAAGGGCCCCAAGGTGGACATCGCGCTCGATCCGCTCGAAGGCACGACGCTGACCGCCAAGGCCATGGCCAACGCGCTTGCCGTCGTCGCGGTCGCCGAAGGCGGCAGCCTGCTGCACGCGCCCGACACCTACATGGACAAGATCGCCATCGGCGGCGGCTATCCGGAGGGCATCGTCGACCTCGACGCGGATCCGCGCGACAACATCCTTGCGCTCGCACGCGCCAAGGGTGTGCGCCCGCAGGAGATCAAGGCCTGCATCCTCGACCGTCCCCGCCACGCCGACATCATCGCCAAGGTGCGCGAGTCGGGTGCCGCGGTAGCGCTCATCTCCGACGGCGACATCGCCGGTGTCATCCACACGAGCGATCCCGAGACCGGCATCGACATCTACATGGGCCAGGGTGGCGCGCCGGAAGGCGTGCTGGCCGCTGCTGCCCTGCGCTGTGTCGGCGGGCAGATCCAGGGCCGCCTTGTCTTCCGCAACGATGACGAGCGTGGGCGCGCGGCCCGCATCGGCATCAAGGACTTCAACCGGAAATATGGCACCCTCGACCTCGCCTCGGGCGACGTCATGTTCGCCGCGACAGGCGTGACCGACGGCTCGATGCTGCGTGGCATCCACCGCGCGGGCCGCTTCATGACGAGCGAAACCATCGTGATGCGCTCGAAAACCGGCACCGTGCGCTGGATCCGCGCCCGCCACGTCATCAAGGATCGCTGAGCGCATGAAGCAGGCCGCGCTGGCGGTTGAGGGCGAGCGCGCGACCGTGCTCGGCGTGTCGCGTTCGGTGCTCGGCCGTCGCTGGGTCGAGCGCCCGGCCAACCCCTCCGAAGTGCTCCGCATCGCCCAGGCCCTGCGCGCCCCCGACGTGATCGCCCGCCTGCTTCATGCCCGCGGCATCGCGGCCGGCGCAGCCGAGGGTTTCCTGAACCCCACGCTGAAGAACGACCTGCCGGATCCCAGCGTCATCCGCGACATGGACCTCGCCGTCGACCGCCTCGCGGCGGCGATCATCGCCGGCGAGAGCATTGCCATTTTCGGGGACTACGACGTCGACGGCGCCACATCCTCGGCCCTGCTCGCGCGCTACCTGAAGTCCGTCGGTGCCGCGCCGGTCGTCTACATCCCCGACCGCCTCGCCGAGGGCTATGGCCCGAACGTGGCGGCGATGAAGCATCTCGCCACCAGCGGAGCGAGGGTGATCGTGACCGTCGACTGCGGCACGCAGGCCCACGAACCCCTCGCCGCAGCCGAAGCCTGCGGCGCCGACGTGATCGTCTGCGACCATCATCTGCCCGCCGGCACCCTGCCGAGGGCCTGCGCCATCGTGAACCCGAACCGCGGCGACGACACGTCAGGCCTCGGCCAGCTCGCCGCCATCGGCGTGACCTTCATGCTGTGCGTGGCGCTCAACCGCGCGCTGCGCGAGCGCGGCTTCTTCGCCACACGCCCCATGCCTGACCTCCGGCGCTGGCTCGGCATCGTGGCCCTGGGGACCGTCGCCGACGTCGTGCCGCTGACCGGCGTCAACCGCGCCTTCGTGATGCGCGGCCTCGAGCAGTTGCGCAATGGCGCCGTACCGGGCCTCGAGGCCCTGGCAGAGGTCGGCCGCATCAATGGCCTGGTCGAGCCCTGGCATCTCGGTTTCGTGCTCGGACCGCGCGTGAACGCGGGCGGCAGGGTAGGGCGCTGCGACCTCGGGTCCCGCCTCCTGTCGACCGACAGCCGCGACGAGGCACTTGCCATCGCGCGCGAGCTCGACGCCCTCAACCAGGAGCGCCGCGTGATCGAGCAGGCCATGGTGGACGAGGCCCTCGCCCGCGTCGAAGCCGACGAAAGCCTGCGCGAGAACCCGGTCCTCGTGGTCGCGGGCGAGGGCTGGCACCCCGGCGTGATCGGCCTCGTCGCCTCAAGGCTGAAGGACCGCTATGCACGCCCCGCCATCGCCATTGGTGTGAACGACGGCATCGGCAAGGGCTCGGGCCGGTCCGTGACGGGCGTCGATCTTGGCAGTGCCATCGTGGCAGCACGCGAGGCAGGCCTTCTCGTCAATGGTGGCGGGCACGCGATGGCGGCCGGCCTGACCATCGACCCGGCGCGCACCGACGACCTGCGCGCCTTCCTCGTGGAACGCCTGTCGGCCGCCTGCGCCACCTCGACCGAGGGACGCGAGCTTGTGATTGACGCAGCACTCGCAGCCTCGGGCGCCACGCCCGAGTTCTGTGCGCTGGTGGCGCGCTGCGGCCCCTATGGCGCCGGCAACGAGGAGCCCGTCTTCGTCCTGCCATCTCTCGCGGTCGCATGGACATCGGTCGTCGGCGAGCAGCATGTCCGTTGCACGCTGCAGGCGGCCGACGGGGCCCGCCTCGGCGCCATCGCTTTCAAGGCCATCAACAGTGAACTGGGGGCACTGTTGCTGCAGCACAAGGGCCGGCGCCTGCATGTGGCCGCCACGCTGAAGCTCGACGAGTGGCAGGGCCGCACCCGCGTGCAGGCCACGATCCGCGACGCCGCAATAGCCGTCTGACAGAAGCCCCAACAAAAAAGACCCCGCACAAGCGGGGTCAGGAAGAGGGTTTTCACGGGAAGAAACCCCTCCGCCCGGGTCGCGGGCGGAGAGGGCAGACAGTGCACGTATCAGAACGTGAACATCATGCGGCCCTGGAGGATGTTGAAATCCGCATCGAGGCTAGCGCCCGCCGAATTCAGACGCTCCACGTCCACCATATTGTACTCGGCCATCATCTTCATGTTGGCGTTCATGTACCAGGTCACGCCCAGGATCGTGTGGGTCTCCTGACCACCACGCACGCCGTTCGCCGGCGTCGCGGCGCCGGCAACGCCCGAGTTCCAGTTCAGGTCAAGCGTGCTGTAGCGACCATGCAGCGACCAGGCGCCGATGCCACCACCGGGTGACCAGGGTGCGGCAATCGACGGACCGCGGAACACCGCGATGTTGTTGTTGGTGGCAGCTGCGGCGTAACGCTTGTTCTCGCCGGTGATGATCCACTCACCTTCGACGTACCAGCCAGAGAACTCCGGATCAGCCGAGCTGTTCAGGCGGTCGATGTCGAACTTGTACCACTCACCCGCGAGGTAGAGGTTCTGCCAGTTGGCGCCGAACTCGAAGCCATAGGCCATCGCGCCCTGATCCGGCTCGATGTTGATGTCGCCGGTGTCAATGAAGCGCTCACCCGTGACGCGGATTTCCGGACGCTCGCGCAGGCGGATCGTACGGTTGGAAGCCGCCGCGGCACCACGGCCCGACTGCAGCTGCGCCGCACTCATGCCGATCTGTGCGTTCGACACGCCATCCGAGAAGAAGCGATAGGCCAAGCGGCCCAGCAGCTGGGTGTTCTCGTCGCGATCGCCAGCCGCGCGGTTCGTGGCCACGCGGTCACCCGTGAGGGCGCCCGAGATCACGAAATTGTCCTCAGGATAGAGCAGGCCTTCCTTCTGGTAGGTCGCCTCGAGGCCGACGCGACCATTGTCACCGCCAAAGGCGCCGACGAGGGTCGTGATGACCTGCGGACGTTCCATCGTGGTCAGTTCGGCCGACGAAGTGGCGTCATACATCGTCACGACGGGCTGGATCGCACCAGCATGGATGCGAAGACCCGGGACGCCGGTATAGCCGATGCGCGCGATGTTGATGATGCCAGCACCTTCAACATCGGAGCCGCCGAAATCGAAACGCAGTTCGTAGATGAAGTCGCGGAACACCTTGCCCTCGACCCCGAAGCGCACGCGACGGAAAACGGTGCCGCTGCCCAGGTCGCAGAGCGCGTTGGTCGCAGCGCAGGTGCCGACGGTGCCATAGCCAGCGCCGAAGTCATTCTGGTCCTGCATGAACGAGGCCCAGTCCAGCTGGACGCGACCGCGGAACGCAAGCTCGAAACGGCCATCGCCCGACCGCACCGACGGACGGCCATCGGCGAACGACCACTGCACCGCATTCTGCGTGTCTTCGATCTGCTTCAGGCGCGAACCGGTGACGATTGCAGCGTCTTCGGCTTCAGCCTTCGCGGCAGCCGACTCCTGCTCAAGCTTCTCGAGGCGCGCCTTCAGGTCGGCGATTTCCGCATCGCGCTGGTCAGCCTTGGAGCGGCCGGCCACGGCCGGAGCCGCCACCATGCTCATCGCCACGAGCGCCGTGGTCGCGAGCCAAATTGACTTCTTCATGCTCAGTCCCCCATCAAAAGGTTTCAAGTTAATCCCAAGAAAAGCCGGATTTGCGCCAACGGCGGGCCCGCTGATCTTCAACCAAAGTCACGGGGCGGAGTTTCGGGGCGGCGCGTGACAGAACCATGACACTTCCATGAAGAGTTCCCGACCGCGCAGCCGATGAATCAATGGTGTTGCAACGATGGAACGCTTATGCGGCGGTTTTGCACAGGCCACGGGTGAAGACGTCTGTGGAAAGGCGCTGGTTCCCCCGCGCGATGCATCGTCCTCGTGCAGTTCGCCCCAAAGGCGAAGCACGTTTATCTCGCGCCCTGCGTGCCTAAGATGCGGTCGAGCTGACAAGCACTTTATCAGGGGAAATGAACGGGCCATGAGTGACCAACCTGCCACCGGACGACGGATGGCGCTATCGATCCCGGTCTTCATCGCCAACGCCTTCCTGCTCGTGACATTGGCCAGTACCACGCTCGGGATCCTGGACGGCCTGCTGCTGAAGTCTGCGCTCGACAGTTCGCTCTTCGGCGTGCGCATGCAGCTCTCGGGCCTGGCAGGCACGTTGGGCTTCATCGTGCTTGCAGCCCTGATCCTCGTGCCGCACTTGCCCAAGCTCACGCTGCTGCCTGCAGTCCTGGCGCTGCTCTGGCAGATTGCAGGCGCCCCCGGTGTCGCATGGTCGATCAGCGACCCTTCATCCCTCGTACCCCTCGAGGCTGTCTCGCTGGCCGCAGTCATCCTTGGCCTGGTGATCAACAGGCTGACCTACGGCACGTTGCTCATCCGCACGGCCGACCTGCCACATCACGAGCGCCTCGCACTGCGCACGCTCATCGCCGCCCCCATCGCGGCCCTCGTGCTCATCATCGTGCCGGTCGTGGCCATCATCACGGCGATCCCCGTCATGATCGAGCAGCAGACGGGCGGCTACCTCAGGTTCGGTCCCGAGGGTCTCGAGGTGCGCCAGACCATCATGGCCAAGGGAAAAAGCGAGGTTCACCTTGTCGGCATGGTCCATATCGGCGAACCCCAGTTCTACCGCGACCTGTACAAGAGCATCCCGCCCCGGGCGCTGGTGCTGGCCGAAGGTGTCACTGACCGGCAGGGCATCATGAAAACAAGCCCCAACTACGAGAATGCGGCCCGCGGCCTCGGCCTTGAATCGCAGGGCGAGTTCCAGCAGCTGCTGAGCACCTCCAACCGCCTCGACCTGCCGCCGCCCGCGGAAGGAGCGCCCGCACCGGCAGTCGACCCCGCGAAACCCTTCGTCATCTTTGCCGACACGGACATATCCGACCTGACACCCGGAACCCGCAAGTTCATCGAAGCCGTGGGCGGCGTATTCCAGAGCGCCTCCTTTGACGAGGCCCTGCAGAAATACATGGCGGTAACGCAGACCTTCACACAGGGCGAGATGATGAAGGCAATGGACGAGCTGATCATTGCCCGTAACCGCAAGGCGCTCGAGACTTTCGACAGGCAGGAGCCCCGCTTCAGCGTGATCTACCTGCCCTGGGGTGCCGGCCACATGCCGGACTTCGAGAAGCAGCTCAAGGCCCGGGGCTACGTCGTGAAGTCGTCGGACACCCGCCAGATTGCGCGCTACGGGACCATTCTCGAGGCGATGCAATCAATGGCGCAGCCACCCGCCGCAACGAAGGCCATTCAGCCGGAAAGCCCCGCACCGGCACCTGTTCCGGCGAACTGAAGCCGGGCGGCGAGGGGCGTCCGCGTCCTGAAAGCAGAAAGGGCAGGCGGATCGCTCCGTCCTGCCCTCTTTTGTGTCCGGCACAAGAGGCCGGAGGGCTTTACATGCGGGTCGCGTAGACCGCCGCATAGGCAAGCCCCAAGGCCGCCAGCGGCCAGAATGGCGCCAGGACAACCCAGATGGCTGAGGGGAAACCGTTCTTCATGGTCGTGCACTCCTTTGCCTGCCAGCCGGTCTTCGCCGCCGACAGATGGGACCGCAGGTCCACCACGACGGGCCAACCCCGCGTGCTCTGCTAGGGTTAATATGCACACTGTGCGCAATATGACAAGTCTGTGAACGCACGGCGTGCGCATTTTTCTCGTGCTGAGGCACGGAAGCTGTTTCGAGCCAGCGCACAGGGTGCGCCAATAGTGCCGTGGACCAGTGCGAGGACACCGAGACGGTGCGACCCTCGCTGTCAGCGACATGAGCGCTTCATGAGGTATTCAGCGGATTTCAGCGCAGGGACACGCTGCAATTCGGGCTGCGCGAAAGCGCCTGAAGGATTAAGCTGATCGGCCCCGCAATCAGTAAAAAAACAGGGACATGATGAGCGCTGGCACCTGCATGCTATCGGGGCAGGGTGTCACGAGAATGTCATAAAAGTGCAAAAATGTTGCAAAAATGCAACTAATTGTCCGCCCCAGCCGACCAAGGGCCAGGGAGCAAATCGCCGGTCGGCGCTGAAAGCCTAGCCGAATCGACCGGTGAGGTAATCCTCGGTGCGCTTGACCTTTGGCTTCTCGAACATGGCCTTGGTATCGCCGTACTCGATCAGCCGCCCCAGGTACATGAAGGCCGTGTTGTCCGAGACGCGCGCAGCCTGCTGCATGTTGTGGGTCACGATCACGATCGTGTACTTGCCCTTCAGCTCGTCGATCAACTCCTCGATCTTCGAGGTGGCGATCGGGTCAAGCGCCGAGCAGGGCTCGTCCATCAGCAGGACCTCCGGATTGCCGGCGATGGCGCGCGCGATGCACAGACGCTGCTGCTGACCGCCCGAGAGGCCCAGGGCGCTCTGGTCGATGCGGTCCTTGACCTCTTCCCATAACGCTGCGCCCTTGAGAGCAGCCTCCGCCGTCTCGCGCAGGAGCTTGCCGTTGGTCACGCCGTCGACACGCAGCGGATAGATCACATTCTCGAAGATCGACATCGGGAACGGATTGGGCTTCTGGAAAACCATGCCCATGCGCTTGCGCAGGGCGATGACATCCACCTGCTTGCCGAAGATGGGCTCGCCGTCCAGCAGCATTTGGCCCGTCGTCTTCACGCCGTCCACGAGGTCGTTCATGCGGTTCATCGAGCGCAGCAGGGTGGACTTGCCGCAACCTGACGGCCCGATCAGCGCCGTACACAGCCCCTTATAGATGTTCAGCGTGTTACCCCAGAGCGCCTGGGACTCGCCGTACCACAGATTGAAATCCTTGACCTCGATGCTGACGGCACCGGAGCCTTCCACGGGATGATAGACCGTCGACCCGAAATCATCGGCCTTTGCTTGTGTCATGCGGGTACTCATCGGTTCTCCCCCAAACCTCTAGAATGATCCGACCTGGTAGGCCCGCTTCAGCCGCTCGCGCACGATGATGGCGAAAGCATTAAGCGAAACAACAAGGCCGATCAGCAGCAATGTGGTCACGAATACCATTGGGCGCCCGGCCTCCGAGTTTCGTGACTGGAAACCCACGTCATAGATGTGGAAGCCCAGATGCATGAAGCTGCGGTCGAAGTGCACGAATGGTGCCGTGAAGTCGATCGGCAGTTCCGGTGCCAGCTTCACGACGCCCACGATCATCAGCGGTGCCACTTCACCAGCGCCGCGCGCCATGGCCAGGATCAGGCCGGTCATCACGCCGGGTGCAGCACTCGGCAGGACGATGCGCCAGATGGTCTGCCACTTCGAGCCTCCGCAGGCCAGCGATCCCTCGCGCATCGAGCGCGGAACAGCTGCAAGGGCCTCTTCGGTCGACACGATCACAACGGGCACCGTCAGCAGTGCCAGGGTCAGTGATGCCCAGAGGATACCGCCCGTCCCGTAGGTTGGAGCGGGCAGGCGCTCCGGATAGAAGATCTGGTCGATGGAACCGCCCAGAACGTAACAGAAGAAGCCGAGGCCGAAGACGCCGTAAACGATCGAGGGCACGCCCGCCAGATTGTTGACGCAGATGCGAATGAACGACACCAGAGGGCCCTGTTTGGCGTACTCGCGCAGATAGAGGGCTGTCACGATGCCGAAGGGTGCAACCGCCAGGCTGAGCAGGACCATCATGGTCAGCGTGCCCACGAGAGCCGGCAAGATGCCACCTTCGGTATTTGCCTCGCGCGGGGCTGCTGTCAGGAACTCGATCCAGCGGCCAAAATAGACACTCCATTTCTGGTCCGCTGTCATGGCATTGGCCGGATAGAGCCGGACGATCCGCGAGAGCGACAGGGTCTTGGTGCGGCCGTCGATGGCCTCGAGCGTGATCGTGAACCGTTCATCCGTCGATCGGAGGGCCGTCACTTTCTTCTCGAACACCGCAAATTGCGCGCGCAGGGCGTTGCTTTCCTTTTCCACGCGAAGCTTCTCGGCCCGGACTTCAGCGCTCGAGGCCCCGTAGTCGATCTCGGCCCGCCGGATGTCGAGGCGCAGCTCTTCCAGTGCGTGGTTGATGTCGTTGATCTCGCCCGTCTCGATCACCTCAATCGCGCGCCTTCGGACCTCTCCCGCCCGCACCGCAGCCGTCAGGGACTTCAGGTCTGGCCTGGAGACAGTCTTCCCGTCGAGGTCAATGCCCTTCACCTTGCCGATGAAAGCGCCCCACTCGAGACGTTCGACGAAAAACATCTCACGATCAAAGGTCACACTCTTCTTTTCGAAATCCGAGACCCAGACGAAGTCTTCGCCGAAAAGATCGTAGTTGCCGACACGATACATTGTGCGGCGTGCAATGCCGAGGTTTCCGGCGATCTTCGCGCGTGTCTCTGCCGGAAGGCTTTCCAGCACTGCGTCCGGAACGCGGTAGTCTTCGCTGCGGAAGACCTCGCCGGCGATCATGCGACCATCAAGCGTTGTTACCGTGGCCAGTTGCTGCGGCCAGAACGTGACGGCGCCGACATAAAACACATAGCCGAGCAGGCCAATGATCATCCCCAGACCGGCGACGAGGGCTGCCCCCATCATCCAGACATAGGGCTCACCACGTGCCGACAGGTCGCTGCCGATGCGGCGGCGGACCGCTGGAAGCGGGGTTGGGGTGGCGGCAGCGTGGGTTGTTGCTTCGGTCATGGTGCGCTCCCGATCCTTACAGCTGCGCCGCGCGCTTGCGATAGCGCTGCCTGACGATCTCTGCGATGGTGTTGATGACGAAGGTCATCGCGAACAACACGAGCGCACATAGGAAAAGAGTCCTATACAGGGTCGAATCCCTGACGGCCTCGGGAAGTTCCACGTTGATATTCGCGGACAATGTTCGCAGGCCATTGAAGATGTTGATGTCCATGACGGGCGTGTTGCCGGTCGCCATTACGACGATCATGGTTTCGCCGACTGCGCGCCCGAGGGCGATCATGATGGCCGAGAATATGCCCGAGGCTGCTGTCGGCATCACGATCCAGGCCGTGGTCTGCCACTTCGACGCGCCGCAGGCCAGCGATCCCGACCGCAGATACTTTGGAACGGCATTCAGCGCGTCTTCCGAAATCGTATAGATGATCGGGATTTCGGCGAAGGCGATCGCGAAGGCCACGACCAGGGCGTTGCGCTGGACATAGTCATCGATAACTCCGCCGCGAGCGTCATAGCCGACGTCTGCGAGAAGCATGGAAAGGCCAAAGGCAATACCCAAAGCCAGCACGGCCAGCAGGAGCCAGCCAGTCAGTTCCCGCAAGGCCGCCGCAAGGCGCGGCAGTTCACGCAACCGCTCGCGATAGGCGACATTGAACACGGGGCGGGTCAGCAGGATCGCGATAACGAAGGATGCCGGGACGAGCAGGATAAACAGGAAAGGCTGTCCCGAGCCTTCGCCGGCAGTCCACTTCTTGAAATCGCCACCAAAGAAGACGCTCTCGATCAAGGGACCCGCAAGGATCGACATCCACACCGCAGCCGCGACCGCGAGAAGGTAGGCAATCAGTTTTGGCACGCCGTCGAGGAGATTTGACACGCTGTCCGGCATCAGCTGCCAGAGATAGGACACCGTGATGACTGTCAGCGGGATCACCGCGAACGCGATCACGATGGCGGCAATCCAGTTTTCGACAATGGGCGACAGCACAAGGGCTGCCACGAAACCGACCACGACGGATGGCAGGGTTGCCATCAACTCCATGACAGGCTTCACCACGGCGCGCGTGCGGGGGTGTAAGAATTCGGACGTATAGGCCGCTGCAAAGAGGGCGATGGGAATGGCAAGCATCAGCGAGTAGATCGCGGCCTTGAAGGTGCCGAAGATCAGCGGGATGAGGGAGATCTTGGGTTCGGCTGCATCCGTGCCCGATGTCGACTGCCACACGAACTGGGGTTCCGTATAGCCTTCGTACCAGACCTTTCCGAACAGGGACTGGAGCGTTGTCTCCGGGTGCGGAATGCTGAGCCCCCAGAGTGTTACCTTGCCATTCTTGCCGAGCCCCAGGATACCGTCATCCTTGGCGGCGAACACAGTGGCGACCAGACCGCTTGTGTCAGGCGTACCCGGCAGTTCAAGCAATGTCCGCTCGGTGGTGCCATGACGGATCCATACATTGCCCTTGGCGTCTGTTGTCGAGAACAGGCGCGTGCGCTGGCTGACCCGGATGTCGGTGATGGGCGCAGGCTGCGGCGCGAAATCCGCATGTACCTTGGTGATGACCACGCCGTCGGTCGTGTTCTTGCTCTTGCGGTCAACGCCGAACCAGATCGCGATGGAGCCGTCCGCGCCGCCCACGACAAGCGACGTTTCGGCGTTCAGATATGTGATCGCTGAAAGTGCGACGCCGGCAGGAAGAACCCGTGTGGTCTCGGCGAGTTCGGGCTTCCCGAAGTTGCGCGTATTGAAGCGATAGACCGTCCCGTCCTTCATGGCGACGATGACGCGGTCCGCCTGCGTGTTGAGAAGGATCGAATGTACATCCTCGACTTTGGCTGCGAGGGGGATCTCGGCATTGCTGAGCTGCGTCGACATCTCCCCGGTCATCATGTTGAGTTCGCTGTAAGCCTGCGACAGGCGGATCTTGCCGGCGGCATCCAGCGTCACGAATGTACGCACGGGGCGCTCTGCCGTGCCGCCGACGCGGAAATCCATCTTCACGATGGGCGTGCCAGCCGGCGCCACCTGGATCGGCGCATCCAGGACCAGCGAGGGATCGACCTTGCGGAACTGGCCAGGGATACGCGTGTAGATCAATTTGCCGTCCGTTAAGTCGCGTGCGTCGATGGCTTCCAAGTTTTTCGGGGCACTTGCCTCCGAGACGACCTTGGGATGGATGTCAATGCGCGCCGTGCGGACTGTGCCATCGGGAAAGGCGAAGATGATGTCGTCACCCAGCAATGTACGCGCAAAGCTCGACGCCACGAGACCGCCAAAGTCGAACTGTGGCAGATTGATCGGCTTGCCAGTCGCGGCATGAAATCCTTCGACGGCGCCTGTGTCTGCCATGCGCACGACCACGGTCTGGTGTTCGTCCATGTGCGTGTTGACGACGTTGCCCGAGACCGCGCCGACGGCAAAGTCGCGACTGCCCTCAACCCGACCATTGTCGAGCAATGGTGAGGCGACGTAGACGAGGAACAACATGATCGTGAAGACAGCGATGATGACGAGCGTGCCACCGATGCGAATGCTCCACCCCGCCGCCGCATCTGTAAACAGCACAGATGACTTGGTTTTCTTGGGGCGCTGGTAGAGCACGGACGCTGGACGGGCGCTTCCCGTCTTGCTGGCGGAATCTGAGCTCACCGAATTACTCTCCCCCGATAATCAGCTGTCCTTGTACGACAGCTGCACGCGTCCTTCAAAGAGCCTCCCCAGGCTCCGAAGAAAGCCCGGCCGCACAGGTTGATGCGCGGCCAGGCCCAATCGTCAGCACCCAATGGGTGCCTTATTTCACGCCAAGGCGTGCAGCATCCTGCTGCGCCACCACGTACGGCAGCGGATAGTACCCGTCCTTCACCGTAGCGTTCTGGCCACTCTTCGAGTAGATGAAGCGGGCAAACTCGCCGCGGAGCGGATCAAGCGCAGCGGACGGGTTCTTGTTGATGTAGATCAACATGAAGCGCGTGATCGGGTACTTGCCCGAATAGGCATTCGCCTTCGAAGGTTCGAAGCACGTGCCATCGCGACCCGAAACGGCGATCGGACGAACGTCGGCTGTGCGATAGCCGATGCCCGAATAGCCCATGGCGAACTTGTCGGCAGCGATACCCTGCACGACGGCCGAGGAACCCGGCTGCTCCTTGACGGAGGACAGATAGTCGCCGTTGAGCATCGCCACTTCCTTGAAGTAGGCATAGGTGCCCGAGGCCGAATTGCGGCCGAAGAGCGAGATCGCCTTGCCGGCATACTCGCCGGTCAGACCAACCTGGTCCCACGTCTTGATCGCGGGCGAACCCGAGTTGCGCGTGACCGAGAAGATGCCGTCAAGCTGGCCCAGGCCAAGGCACTTGAGCGGATTGTCCTTGTTGACGTAGACGGCGAGGGCGTCCACGGCAACCTTCATCTCGGTCGGCTTGTAGCCATACTTCGCTTCGAATGCGTCATTCTCGGCGGGGCGCATCGGACGCGACATCGGTCCGAACTGGGCCGTGCCGGCGATCAGGGCCGGCGGGGCCGTCGATGAACCCTTGCCTTCGATTTCGATCTTCACGGACGGATAGATCTTCTTGAAATCTTCAGCCCACAGCGTCATCAGGTTGTTCAGCGAGTCCGAACCGATCGACTTGATCGTGCCCGAGACGCCTGACGTCGGCTGGTAGTCCTTATAGCGCGGATCGATATCGTCCGCGGCCATGGCCGACGTGGCGACCGACATCGCCAGCGCAGCTGAAAAACCAAGTTTCATGTTCATGCAAGACCCCATTTTCTGGTTGGATCGCGTGTACGGATCCGGGCGCGGGCACCGTTTGGAACCCTGCCCCGGCAACCTGCGTAGACCACGTTTCGGTGAAACTTTTGTGATGTGGCAGCTTCGGCGAAGTGCGCCGCAAGTCATTGAAAAAAGGCCATTTCCCGACAGGTGAATTTGCAGGAAGATGGCTCTCCCCCGTTGGCAATCCGCTGGAGGTGGGCCGTCCTGTCGCACCCAAGGCCCTATTTGGCCCACAACGCTGTCCCAAAAGACACGCCTTTGAGCCTGCCCGGTTCCCGTGGCGGGCGAGCGCCCCGTCGAAAACGCAACAAAAGCGCTGTGGAAACACGAGCGCCATGGCGCTAGCCTGTGGATCCCCACACCCCAAATCCCGCTGGCTGCATGCACCCCCTCCGCCGCGCTGTCATGGCCCTCCTTTTCGGGCTCTTCGCCTTCGACGCTTCTGCACAGGAACAGGAGGGTTTTGGCGCCCCCGCGCTTGAGGCACCGTCGCTGGAGGAATCAGGGCCCCTCGAGAAAAAGCGCGTCACCTTCGGCGCCGACCCCGCGCCCGCCACGACGGCCGAACCGCAATCCGCAGCCGCCACGGCGCCGCCGCCGCCCGACATCCGCAGCTTCGTCGACGGAATCTTCCGTGGACTGATTGCCGGCGGACAGATCCCGGGCGCAGCCATCGTCGTCATCCAGGACGGCGAAATCACGCACAAGGCCGGTTACGGCTTTGCCGACCTGCGCACGCGCACGCCCGTGGATCCCGACACGACACGCTTCCGCGTGGCCTCGGTCTCCAAGCTTGTCACGGCCACCGCCGTGATGCAGTTGGTCGAGCAGGGCAACCTCGACCTCAATGCCGACGTCAACACCTACCTGACCGCCTTCCGCATCGGCGGCGACTTCCCCGAACCCGTGACGATCGCCAATCTCCTGACCCACACGGCAGGCTTCGACGACCGCTACATCGGCATGGCAGCTCCGATGGGCGCCCCGCCCGAAACGCTCACTCGCCATCTCGAGCACGCCATGCCACCGCGCGTGCTGCCACCCTCGAACGTGATCGCCTATTCGAATTACGGCATCGCCCTCGCGGGCCAGATCGTCGAGACCGTGAGCGGCCAGGAGTTCAACGCCTACGCCCGGGCGAAGATCTTCGACCCGATTGGCATGACGGCCTCGAGCTTCGGCATTCCCTATCCCCAGCCCCCCGGCATGGCAACGCCCCATTTCCGGGCGCAGGGCGGCTCTGGCTTCCGGGCGGGAGAGTTCGACGTGATGCGCGTGGGCCCGGCCGGCGACCTCGTGACGACAGCGGGCGACATGGCGAAGTTCATGCGCGCGCATCTCGACCAGGGTGCGAGCGGCGATGGCCCTGCGCTGTTGGGCCAACCCACCTTCCAGCAGATGCATGCCCGCCACTTCGCCAATGCCGACGGGCTCGATGGCTGGGCCTACGGCTTTGCGACCGGGACACGCAATGGCATCACGTGGATCGGCCACGACGGTTCGTGGAACGGCTTTTGCGCGCAGCTTGTCCTGCATCCCGAGACGCGCAGCGGCTACTTTGCCGTCTACAACGCGGAATGCAGTTTCGCCGCCAGCCAGGCCATCAGGGCGGGCCTCTTCGATGCCCTGTGGCCGTCGGCGGCCATGCCCGTTGCCGCGCCCACGCCGGACGCCGAGGCCCGCGCCCGCGCGCTCGAAGGCACTTATATCCACGTTCGCCGCGCGCGAGCGGATTTCACCGTCATGGGGGCTGCCTCGACCGAGATCTCGGTCAAGGCCTCGCCCGGCGGATCGCTGGCCGTCCTTGTGCCCTCAATCGGGCGCGAACTGACCTTCCTGCCCCAGGCCGACGGAACATGGCTGAACCCGGATCTCCAGTGGAAGGCCGCCGGGCGCGCCGCAACGCGCGACGGGCCGCAGCGCTTCTTCATCGACGCGTCCGCCTATGACCGCGTCACCGGCCTGTCCATCTGGGCGGCGTGGACCGTTGCGCTGGCGATGACCATCGCCATCTGCATCATGACGCTCTGGGGCTGGGCCACCGGCGTCCTGAGCCGCCACCTCTTCGGCGAGCCGCAGGCCGTCATCACCTTCGGCCCGCGCATCACGGGTTTCATGGCGGCAGGCCTGGTTCTGGCCACGCTGGTTTCGATGATGGCGCTCCTCACGGACAGCGCGCCCTTTGCCATCCTGCACGGACCCACGCCCGCGCTGATGGTGCTGCTCACGGTGCCCGTGGTCGTCGGGGTACTTGCAATTCCCATGATCGTCTGGAGCGCAACCGGCTTTGGCGCGGGCCCGCGCGCACGCCTGGCGCAGGCGGGCTACATCGTGCTGACCCTCGCCGTGCTGGCGTTCACGGCCTTCTGCATCCAGTGGGGCTTCCACATCTTCGCGGTGCTTGCGAACTGAGCCCCGCGCTGGACCTCACCCTTAGCCGGGAATGCGCACCAGGACCTCGGTGAAGCCGTGCACGAAGTTCGACTTCACGCGCACCGGTTCACCGACAAGCTCGATGCGCGGAAATCGCTTCATGATCTCCTCCCAGACGATCCGCAGCTGCATCTCTGCCACCCGGTTGCCCATGCAGCGATGGATGCCAAATCCGAACGACAGGTGATGGCGCGCATTGGCGCGGTCGATCAGGAACTCGTCCGGCCGCTCGATCTCGGTGTCGTCGCGGTTGCCCGAGATGTACCACATGACCACCTTGTCGCCCTTGCGGATGGTCTTGCCGCCAATGATGCTGTCGGCAACCGCAACGCGTCGCATATGGGCCAGCGGCGTCTGGTAGCGGATGATCTCCGACACCATCGACGGGATCAGGGCCGGATTGGCGCGCAGCTTGTCGTATTCCTTCGGGTTGCGGTTCAGGTGCACCACACCACCCGAGATCGAATTGCGCGTCGTGTCGTTGCCGCCCACGATCAGCAGCATCAGCGTGCCCAGGAACGTCAATGGATCCTTGTACATGTCCTTCGTCGAGGGCCCGCGCGCCAGCAGGGAGATGAAGTCGAACCCGGGCTTGTCGGTATTCACCCGTTCGTTCCAGAGCTTCGTGAAATAGGCCAGACACTCCATCAGGATGGCTTGCCGCTCCTCGAATGTCATGGCCGTGCTGCCGACGGTGTCGGCCGAAGTGGCGGCATCAGACCAATAGGGAAGCAGGCGTCGGTCCTCGAACGGCACATCAAACAGCGTCGCCAGCATCTGCGAGGTCAGCTCGATCGAGACGCGGTCGACCCAGTTGAAGGTCTCGTTGCGCGGCAGGCTGTCGAGGATGCGCCCGGCACGTTCGCGGATCACCGGTTCGAGCTCGACCAGTCGCGCCGGCGAGACTGCGGGCGTCACCGTCTTGCGGTGATCGTCGTGTACCGGCGGATCCATGGCAATGAACATGGGCGGGCGGAAGTCCGCCGGCGCATCGCCGATCACGATCTCCGGGAACGACGAGAAGATGTTGTGGCTGGTCTCGACCTGGACGATGTCCTTGAACTTCGTGATCGACCAGAACGGGCCGAAGTCGCTCTCGGCCGTGTAGTGCACGGGATCATCCCGCCGCAGCCTTGCAAAGTAATCCCAATGCGCGCCGGTCTCGAACAGATCCGCCTTGCTGGGATCCATCTGCGAGAGCGGCATGGTCCAGGGATCGTTGCGACCCTGGTTGGAGTGGGCGAGCGACATGGTTCCTCCCTTGCATCGGCTTGTCAGGCGCCGTTACGACAACCATAGGCCGATCCCCGGAAGACCTCAACCACGCATCGGGCAACCCCCGTGATCCGCTCAGCCGGTAACCGGCCTCTTGCTTAAGGAGAGAATAAGCATCGTCAGGATCACGGGCAGGGCGACCAGCGTCACATAGGCCTCGGGCGGATGGTGCCCGGTTCCCGAGGATTTCAGAAGCCACGTATTGGCTGCGATCAGCATCCGCTCGATCAGGACGAGCCCCAGCACAAGGGGCACCAGGCTGCGATAGCCCAGCGACACCGCCAGCATGAACAGGCCCCACACCAACTGCGTCGCGCCTGCCCACGCGAAGACGGCGATGATGGTCCTGCCGTTCTGACTGAGGTCGATGCCGGCGATCACACCCGCGCCGCCATCGGGCAGGAACACATGGATACCGCCTGGCACGATCGTGCCAAGAGACACGAGTGTGAGGAACCAGGCCGCAACAGGTCGTCCTGCATAGTCGCCATTCGTGCTTTTCGGAAATAGCCCGCTCATCCAATCCTCCGGGCCCGCGTGCTAGCCGGGCCAATAGATGTATTCGTCATCCTTCGTCGCCGGCTCCTCCAGCGTCTTGTCGATGGTCACCGGCATTTCGCCGGCCGCCGGGAACAGCGGTTCTCGCTGCGTCTTGTTGTGCGCATCGATCAGCGCCTTCAGTTCCAGAACCTTGTCCGGCATCGCGTCGGCCAGGTTCTTCTGCTCGGTGGGATCTTCGGCCAGGTTGAAGAGCCAGGCCTTGTTCGGTCGCTCCGCGATCTGCAGCTTGTATCCACCCGTCTGCACGGCCTGATAATGCCCGTCGCGCCAGAAGATCGTTCGATCAGGGCGCGTGGTGCCGTTCTCGAGCAGGGGCAGCAGGTTGATGCCATCAATGACCCGGTCACCGGGCAACGAAGCGCCCGCGGCGGCAGCCACAGTGGGCATGAGGTCCATGTGCGAGGCGGGCGTCTCGTTCGTTGTCCCGGCCTTTATCTTCGCGGGCCAGCGCACGAACATCGGCACGCGGATGCCACCCTCGAAGAAGGTCAGCTTCCAGCCGCGATAGGGCTTGTTGATGTCCTTCAGCCCGATATAGCCAGCCCCGCCATTGTCGCTCGAGAAAATGACGATCGTATTGTCGGCAATCCCGTTCGCCTCGAGCGCCTCCATCACCCGCCCCACGCTGCGATCCAGCGCACGCACCATCGCCGCATAGACGCGAAGCCTGTGATCCTCGATATGAGACAGCGCGTCATAATCCGCCTTCGACGCCTGTAGCGGCGTGTGCACGCCCCAGTGCGCGAGGTAGAGGAAGAAGGGCCTGTTGCGGTTCGCCTCGATCGCCTTGACCGCTTCATCCGTGTAGAAGTCAGTCAGGTAGCCCCAAGGCTCGAACCACTTGCTGTCATTGTAGGAGGTCGCATACTGCATGCGCGCCCACAGGAACTGGTCGATCGGATCGAACGGCAGCTTCGCATTGACTACATTCGGATCGTTCTCGGGCAGGAAGAGGCCGCTCTCCATCATGACGCTTTCGTCGAAGCCCTGAGACAGGGGGCGGAATTCCTGCGTGCTCCCCAGATGCCACTTGCCGATATGCATGGTGTGATAGCCGGCGCCCTTCAGCACTTCCGCCACCGTGACTTCAGTGGTCGGCAGGCCCTGCTGTGCAAAAGGAACCTGTGTCTCCTGCGCCTGCTCATTGGCGATCATCTCATGCGGCCGGGTTCCATCATTGTAGAATAGTGGCAGGATGCGGGTCATGCCGTCGGGGGTGGGCGTGAACTCGAAACCGGTGCGCGTGCCATAGCGCCCCGTCATCAGCATCGCGCGTGAAGGGGCACAGGCCGCCGTGCCCGAATAGGCCTTGGGGAAGACGGCCCCGCTGCGCGCCAGTGCATCGATATGGGGCGTCGGCACGGCACCACCTGCAACGCCGCCGCCGAAATGGCTGATGTCGTTGATGCCAAGGTCATCGGCGAGGATGACGATCACGTTCGGTGGGCGCTCGCCGGCAGGTTTGTCGGGCGTGGCCGGTCCGCCCTGCCACGTGATCGCGCGATACGGCTGCACGACCGTCGCATCGCGCGCCACATTGGCGACGAAGTAGAGGATCAGCTGCTTGCGGAACGCATAGGCCGTGCCCGCAACGGCAACGACCAGCACGAGGGCGGCGATGGCATAATGTTTCCAGCGCATGGACATGTCTCCGTCAGCCCCTGCGGGCGAACCAGTTTGAAATGAGCTGTGCCGTCAGCACAAGAACAAGCGTGATGAGGCCCACCACCAGCTTCGGTCCCAGCACGACAATCGCCGGTGCCACCGGAAATGCACGTGTGGCCTCGATGGCTGCAAATTTATAGGGATGGACGCTATTGAAGGCCGGGTTCGAGATGATCTCGGCCAGGTCCCGGCGGCTGCGATAGCGGATCAGCGCATAGACTTCCCACTCGCCATCGGGTTCCACCCCCCAGCGCTCGAGATCCGGTGAAGCCGAGCGCCCGCCCGACACCATCCACCCCGCACGCCCCAGGATCGATGGCATGAACGCGCTGGAGTAACGCCCCATCACCTCGCGCGCGCTCTCGCCAGGCTTCATGCCGTCAAAGGATTGCGGCTGAGGGCGGTAGCGCAGCAGGTTGACCATGAAGAACTCTTCCCCGTCGTCGGCCTCGAGAAAGGTGCGCAGGCGTGACTTGATCAGGTCATTGCCCTGATACACCTCGATGCGCTCGACGGCCTGCATGAAGCCGTCGACCTCGGCCTTGCTCAGGGGGGCTCGCCATCCGCCATACCAGACAAGGAACCCGCCATAGACGAGCACGCCTGCCAGCCAGATGAACAGGCTTCGACGCATGCGCGTGCTCATGATGTTGACTTGATGAATTTGAGGATATGCGCCACCAGTCCCTCCGGCACGTCTTCCTGGATGAAGTGATGGGCATTCGGGAAGACGTGGTGCGGCTGGCCCTTGGCCCCCGGAATGCGCTTTTGCATGGCGACATCGGCGCCCTTGGCCACGGGATCAAGTGCGCCGAACAGTGTCAGGAACGGCTTGTCGAATTTCTCGAGGCTGACCCAGGCGGCCTTGTTCAGGGGAACACCCGGATTATCGGATTGTACCGCGATGAGCAGGGGGAACGAGATGATCCCAGACATGTATTCGTCGGATGGAAACGGTGCCATGTAGGCCGCGAACTCCGCATCCGTGAGTTTGTGCACCATGCCCTGCGGCAGCATGGGGAATGGGAACGTGGTGGCCGCGCGCATCATGCCCACCCACATCTTCATGAACTCGCTCTCGCCCTGTCCCTCGGGCAGGCCGGTGTTCGCGGCGATCACGCGGGCGAAACGCTCCGGATGCGCCGAGACGAGATAGAGCCCGATGGTGCCACCCCAGTCCTGGCAGAACAGCGTGATGTCCTGCAGGTTCATCGCCGTCAGCCACTTCGACATCCAGTCATAGTGGCGCGCCAGCGTATAGTCGGGCTTCGCTGCGGGTTTGTCTGACCGCCCGCAGCCGACGAGGTCGACGGCAATCACACGCTTCCCTGACTTCAGCAGGCCCGGGATCATCTTGCGGTACAGAAACGCCCAGGTCGGATTTCCATGCATCAGCAGGATTGGCTCCGCATCGCTTGGACCTTCATCGATGTGGTGAATCCTGATCTCTGTTCCGTCCTCATCGCGCACCGTTGTATAATGCGGCGCATAGTTGAAGTCGGGCAGGTTGGCGAAGCGATCATCGGGTGTTCGAAGGACTTTCATGCGATATCTCGATTCTCGATTGTTGCGAAATGCGGTTCTGTTCGGCGCCGTTCAGAGTTCGATAAGGAGCTTTCCCTCATTCTTGCCGGCAAACAGCATCGTCAAGGCTTCCGGAAAGGCGTCGATGCCTTTGACGATATGTTCCCGGAAAATGATCTCGCCCGAGGCCTGCCATTGCATGAGCGACATGAAGGCTTCCGGCACGCGGTCCATGTAGTCGCGCATGGTGAAGCCCTGCATGGTGACACTTTGCGCAATCATATGAAGGTAGTTTGCCGGTCCGCGGACGTGGTCCATGTCTCCGTACTGCGAGATGCCTCCGCACAGGATGATCCGGCCGCGCCGGTTGATTTGCGACAGGACGGCATCGAGCGTCTCGCCACCCACATTGTCGAAGTAGACGTCGATCCCGTTGGGGACGAGGGCTGCCAGTTGCGGACCGACAGGGCCGGCCTTGTAGTCGATGGCGCCATGCAGCTTGAGGTCGTTGAGCAGGAACTGACGCTTGCTCTCGCCCCCCGCGATACCGATGACGTGACATCCCTTGAGGCGGGCAATCTGGCTGGCAATCGAACCGACGGCGCCAGCCGCGGCCGATACGACAACGGTTTCCTTTGCCACAGGTCGGCCGACATCCAGCAGGCCGAAATAGGCCGTGTATCCTGTCATGCCGAGCCCGCTAAGATAGGCGCGCGGCGGCGCGAAGCGCGGATCGATCTTGCGCAGCATGCGCGCGGACAGCACGGCCTCGGTCTGGACACCCGTGAAACCGCTCATCCAGTCGCCTGCAGCAATGCCATCGGCGCGCGAGGCCACGACCTCGCCCACGCCGAAGGCACGCATGACCTCGCCCGGCTGCACAGGCGGCATGTAGCTGCGCTTGGGCGTTACCCAGCCACGCATGCCCGGATCGACAGAAATATGGGAGAGACGCAAGTGGATTTCGCCGGGCTTCATCTCCGGGAGGGCATCCTGCGTGCGTGCAAAGATGCCTTCAAAGCCTGCGCCCGAAGGATATCTGACGAGCCTGAACTGGGTCACTCCGCTGGGCGGCGTCGTTTGCATGTGCTGAGAATTCCTCAATTGGCTTGCCGCTTTGCGCGCAGGGCGAGAAAAAGGAACACGAGCCCCAGCACGACCGCGACCACGCTGCCATAGTGGGCCGGCGGATGATGGCCGCTGAATGAGGCTTTGCCGAGCCAGCCGTCATAGGAGATCAGCGCTCGTTCCATGATCACAGCCAGAAGGCCAAGCGGTACAAGGGTGCGATAACGCAACCCGACAATGAACAGCATCAGCCCGAACGGGATCTGAATGGACCCGACCCACGCAAAGATCGCAATGATCGTTTCGCCCCGATTTGAGAGGTCGAGACCTCCGATCACGCCCGCACCGCCATCAGGCAGGAAGTAATGAATGCAGCCCGGGATGATCTCCATCACGCCTGCCAGCATCAGACACCAGGCCGAAACTGTTGCCCCGTGGTACTCATTGTTGGTGCTGGGCGGAAACAGGGCCATTGTCAATTTCTGGCCTCGGCAGGGGTAAGCAGATCGCCCCAGACTTCCAGATGGCTGGTGCGCCAAATTTGGCGATTTGTACGCAGAGTGAGGACTTCCGTGAGGCCCGTGTCGGCAAGCAGCCTGTCGATGCTGGCCTGCGCGGCAGGTGAGGCCTTGTCCGCAACAGCCTGTATTTTCTGAAGCAGATAAAGCCTGTAAGGCATAACGGCGACCTGTAGTTGGTGACCGCGCCATGTGAAAGTGATCACGCCAATGCTTCGATCCTGAATACGGTCCAGCCCGTTCGTTCCGGGCACAATCCCCGGGCGGGCCGTGAGCCATTCGTTCGTGTACCGAACATAGGCACGAATCTCGGGGAGATAATCTTCTGCCACAAAGCGCAGCAAGGCCATAAGGGTGTCGGGTACCGCGTCGTCCGCGAACAGCTCCTCCGGCACATCCCCATACTCGCCTGCATCCTGATCGGCGCGGTTCATCCGCTCGGTCCAGCGCCAGACCCGGTGCGCCGTCTGCTGCATCAGGCGGGCAGGGTAGGGATCACGGGCGAGATGCGCATAGAGCGGCGCGATGAGGCCATAGTCGCCGATGGTCGGTCGCCCACCCAGGAGATAGGGCGAGCCCGCCAGATGCGCGTTGAACAGGCGCAGGAATTCCGCATAGGACGCCTCGACGGCCGGAATGCTCTCCGTCGTGACACCGAAGCTCGCCATCGCCTTGCGCATCCGCGTGGACGCCATAGCGAAGATGCCGGCCTGCACGTCATCCGGCGCGCCGGTCGGCGCCAGCGAAGAGGAAAAGTCGATGGAGAGGAAGGCCTTGTTCACGTCGTCGAAGTTCCAGCGATAATGCATCGCGGGTCGCAGCAACCCCTCGCCGCCGAACAGCTCGAAGATCTGGCCGATCAGGGCATGCAGTGGCGTCGTCGGGAAGGCGGGATAGCGCGTGCCACCCTTCGCCTCGAAATGGGCGATGATGTCCGACCCGTCCTGCACCAGCGTGCCGTCGCTGCCCTCGAGCACCGGTATGATCCAGCGCCCCAGCCTGGGCACGAGCGCCTCACGGAAGCGATGCTCGCCCGCCGCACGGTTCTCGAAGGGGATCTGCTGCTTGACCAGATAGCTGCGCGCCTTGCCGGTATAGAGCGAGCCCGGCGTTCCGTGAAGCTTCCACGTCATGGCGTGGCAGTCCCCTGCGCGCCACCCTGCATCGACAGGAGCAGTCCGCGGCTGGGTGGCACCTTGTTGTTGACCAGGTCCACGAACAGTCGCGCCACGGCTTCGGGCCCGTCTGTCCGGGTAATCGCAAACTGTCCCTGGATCGAAGATGTGATCTGCGCACCGGCCATCATGGCCTTGCCGATCAGCACGCCGGGCCCCCACTCCTTGTTGCGTCGCCCGATATGGGCGGGTGCAAAGAAGAACGTGGGCTTCGCGCCGGGCAGCTCGCCCCGGTTGCGGTCTTCCTCCCAGTGCGTCGCGCCGACGATACAGCTCTCGATCACATTGTCGCCCACGCGCTGGTGGACCGCGCTCACCACCGCGCCCGAGCCCGACATGTCCACGAAGATGGTGGGCTTGGAGGCGTCGATGGCGCTGATCCTGTCATAGGTCTCGACTTGGTCGCAAACCTTGAGCGTCTTGACGAAGTCCACGTTCGAAGGCGATGTCAGGCCAACCACGTGCTGTGCGGCCGCCGTGTCGTGATGGACCAGCCAGGCCAACCCGAACCCTGTCTTCGACGATGCCGAGGCGATGACCACCTGTTTGGCCCCGAAGAACTGATTGGCCACGAAATAGTCGAAGAGCACATAGGACGTTGCAAATAGCGGGAACAGCACGCAGCGCGCGTCCTCCGCCTGCTTGACCGGCGCCGGATCATCCTTCGTGCGCATGAAGTCATTGTACAGGCCGGGCAGGGGTTGGCGGTGCGCAGCCATGTCCGTGAACTGGCGCGCATTGACCTTGCCCGGCTGCAGGACGATATGGGTCCCCATCGGGAAAAAGCCCCAGATCCGTTCACCCACGGGGATCTCGGCGCAACGGGACTCGATCACGTCGCCAAAGCCCCAGACCGGAACCTTCCCCCAGTCGCCCTCGGCCGGGTAGTACTTCCAGTAGCCGATCATGTCGCCCGAGACGGCATAGCTCACATTGTTTGCCGTGAGCCCGAATTTGTCGATCCGCACCAGCACCTCACCCTCCGCCAGCGGCGCCAGCTGCCGTTCAACGACCTTCGTGTTCCGAAGATTGCCGCGTTCGACCCAGAGTTCAGTGGTGTTCATGTGAGAGCGTTCCTGTCGCCATGATGGTTGCTTCGTGCGTGCGCAAAGTAGTGGCATACCGAATGCCACTTTACAAGCACCCCCACCACTCAACCGTCATGGTGCGTGAAGGCGTACCACCCGCGTCTGTGCTCAGGCCGGACAAGGAACAGCCGGACCCCGGCTGTACAATCCTTCACCCACGGTTTAGGCACACATGTACCGACCGCATGGGAGAATCCATGGAAGCTATCTACTGGGTCCTCACCTGGGCCTGCCACCGCAAGTGCCGCCATTGTTACGACGACCGCTTTCGCCCCTATGTGCGCGACGAGCTGAAGCGCGTGGTCGGCGAAGGGCAGGCCGCCTGGCCCCGCGTGCTCGAAAACCTGCCCGACGAGATGAGCTTCCGCGAGCGCGGCACCGGTGCCAGCCGTCGCTCGCTCCTGGTCCTGGCTGGCGGCGAGCTGCTGATTGACGGCGTGCGGGAGGAGCTCTTCTATCCGGTCCTCGACGGTATCAAGGCGCGCTGGGGCGACCGTGCGCCCTACGTGTCGGTGCAGACAACCGGCGACGTGCTGACGCCGCAATACATCGCAGAGATGCTGGAGCGTGGCGTACGCACGATCGCCATCGCCTCGATCGACGACCACCATGTCGGCATGGAAGGCGAGAAGCGTTATGCCTTCATGGAGAGAATAAGGGACATGATGAAGCCCTTCGGCGCGACCGAGGTCGACCTTGGCGGTGCGCGTGACCCCAAGCTGAAGGCCGCCGCCCCTTCGACCGCACGCACCAGCGCCGGCAAGGGGCCGTTCTTCGTCTTCTTTGGTGCCCAGCCCGATCTGTGGATCGGCGAGCTCTGGCCCCGCGGCCGCGCGTGGGCCAATGGCCTGTCGAACGCAGGATACGACACGAACTTCTGCGCCCGCTGGAGCGGCGGCAAGAACTTCCTGAACCACGGCGAGCAGGGCTCCGAGGTCGCCATCGAGCCCGACGGGTCCGTCTATCCCTGCTGCCTCAAGACCAAGGCCCCGCTCGGCAACATGACCGAGGAGCGCCTGACCGACATCCTCGACAGCCTGAAGGGCCATCCCGCCTTCGAGGCCATCAACAAGGGCGACCCCGAAGCCATGGGCGAGGCCGCAGGCTGGTCACGCGAGAAGTACCGCGAAGCCTCCCGCCAGCGCGACCCCAAGGGCCGCGAGCTCGCCAATGTCTGCCTCGGCTGCGACGCCTATTTCGAGCAGCACCTCAAGGGCGAACTCGAACACCTCCGCGCCAGACGTCTCGGACACGCCCCATGACGGTGAGGGATGGTGTGAAGGCTTGGCAGTGCTGAGCGGAGCAAGCGCGAGCAGGGACCTGCTCCACCAGCGCCACCTCACATAACCATCCAACTCTAACCCCGTCATGGCCGCGTCGCGCGGTGAGCCGCGAACCGGCCACCCAGATTATCTCCAATCGTGATGAAGCGCGCGCCGACGCCAACCGGATAAGCCGCGTGCTCTACGACAGGCATGCAGGAGATTCTGGGTGGCCGGTTCGCGGCTCACCGCGCGACGCGGCCATGACGATGAGGAGTGATATGAAAGGCTGGCGGTGTTGGGTGGATTAGACGCGAGCAGGGTCTTGCACCACCAGTGCCACTCCACATGACGCATCATGTCCCTCTATATGACCACCATGTCGAAACGACGCAGGGACACCCGCAGGAGTGAATCGGGGGAAGGCTCGGCGCACCTGTTACATCCTGTTACAATTCCATGCTCGCCTGCAGCCTCGTGTTGAGGCATGACGTGGCCCGCTCGTGAAGCCGCAAGGCTCTTGCGGGACAGCGGGGCATTAGACAGTTCATGCATGATTGAAACCGAATGCTCATCTCTCATCGGCGCATACCCGCGCAGGGCCAGCAGGCATCCTGTCAGCAGGGGTCCGAATGATGTACGCTTGACGTAACGCATAAATAGAGGTAAGCCTTGTAATGATCCTGAGCTACAGGGATGCACGGACCGAACGGTTTGCTTTGGGAGAGCGCGTGAAGGTCTTTGAGCCTTTTCGGCGGCAGGCCGAAAACCGGCTCGAGCGACTGGATGCCGCGCGGGACATCGCAGACCTGGCCGCGCTCCCCGGCAATCGCCTCGAACGGCTTTCAGGCGACCGAAGAGGGCAGTACAGCATCAGGATCAACGACCAATGGCGCATCTGTTTCGTATGGAACCAGCGTGACATGGGGCCAAGCCTGGTTGAGATCATCGACTACCACTGAGGAAAACATGGCGCGCACACCCATTCACCCAGGCGAGGTTCTTGCAGAGGAGCTTGATGGGCTCGCGGTCACGCCAACGGAGCTGGCACGGCAGCTCAAGGTGCCGGCCAACCGCATCACGAGCATCGTCAACGGGACACGCAGCATCAGCGCGGATACCGCACTTCGGCTCGGTCACTGGTTTGGTACCAGTGCAGAGTTCTGGCTGAACCTGCAGCAGGCCTACGAGCTGCGTTTGGCCGAGCGCGAAAGCGGACGCGAAATCAGGCGCTTGCCGCGCAAGGGCGAGTTGCGACCCTGAAAGGTCAGGCGCCGACTTGAATTCCCCACCCCCAGGGGCCAGATAAGCGGGCCCGCGCACACCCGCACCTCCAGCCACGAAAGCCTGCCCGCGTGACCGCACCGACCGACCATCTCGCCCGCCTCATCGACGACGCCCGCCGCATCGTGGTCTTCACGGGGGCGGGCATCTCCACCGAGTCCGGCATCCCCGACTTCCGCAGCCCGAACGGGATCTGGAGCAACCAGCGGATCATCTATTTCGACGAGTTCGTCGCCTCGCGCGAGGCGCGCATCGAGGCGTGGACGCGCCTGCTCGACGGGCGCCCCCGGCTGATGGGCGCAACGCCCAATGCCGGCCACCGGGCCATCGCAAGGCTGGCAGAGCAGGGCAAGGTCACCGAGGTCATCACCCAGAACATCGACGGCCTCCACCAGTCCTCGGGCGTGTCGCGCGACCGCGTGATCGAGATCCACGGCAACGCGACCTACGCCAAGTGCCTCGCCTGCGGAGAGCGACACGAGTACGCGGACATCGAGCCGGCCTTCCGCGAGACGGGCGAGCCGCCCACCTGCCGCGTCTGCAACGGCATCGTGAAGTCGGCCACGATCTCCTTCGGTCAGGCCATGCCCGAGGAAGAGATGGCCCGCGCCGGTGCCGCCGCGCGCGCCTGCGACCTGTTCCTCGCCATCGGATCCTCGCTCGTGGTCTACCCGGCCGCCAGCCTGCCCGTGGCAGCAAAACGCAGCGGTGCGAAACTCGTGATCCTCAACCGCGACCCCACCGACCTCGATGGCTACGCGGACCTGGTCCTGAACGCGGAAATCGGCCCCACCCTGGGCCGGATCGTGGGAGTAAATTAACCGGGCTTTGCCACACTCGGGTCCTCGTGCTACTCCCCTCCCCGACAGTCGCTAACCCAAGGAAAAATGGCCTATGGCTCCGCTTTTCATGCTGAACAAGGAAGAAGAAAACAAGCCGGCGGAGCCCACGCCCTTCACGGCCATTCCCCAGGCCCTGTTCAAGTCCCGCACCGTGCTCATCTTCGGCGAGGTCGACATGAAGATGGCCGAGCGCGTGACCGCCAACCTGCTGGCGCTGGCCGCCGACGACCCGAGCAAGGACATCAGGGTCGTCCTGCACTCGCCGGGCGGTCACGTCGAATCCGGGGACACGATACACGACATGATCAAGGCCCTGCGCCCGCGCATCAAGATGATCGGCACGGGCTGGGTCGCCTCGGCCGGCACGCACATCTATCTGGGTGCCGACAAGGCGAACCGCTTCTGCCTGCCGAACACCCGCTTCATGGTCCACCAGCCCGCCGGCGGCATCCGCGGCACGGCCTCCGACATCGAGATCGAGGCCGAGGAGATCCTGAAGATGCAGGAGCGCATCAACCGCACCATCGCCGACGAGACCGGCCAGCCCATCGCAAAGGTCCGCGAGGACACCGACCGGAACCACTGGATGTCGGCCGATGAAGCCAAGGCCTACGGCATCGTGGGCCGCGTGATCGAGCGGATCGACCAGGCGTGACCGAGGCGGCGCCGCGCCCTGCGCCCTGGTGGCAGGGCGCCGTCGTCTACCAGATCTACCCGCGTTCGTTCTGCGACGCCGATGGCGATGGCATCGGCGACCTGAAGGGCATCGCCTCGAAACTCGACTACATCTCGAGCCTCGGCGTCGAGGCCATCTGGCTCTCGCCCATCCATCCCTCTCCCAATCGCGACTTCGGCTACGACGTTGCCGACTTCGACGCGATCGCCCCCGAGATGGGCACGCTTGCCACCTTCGACGCGCTGATCGCCGAGGCCCACCGCCGCGGCCTCAAGGTGATCATGGACGAGGTGCTCTCGCACACGAGCGACCTGCACCCCTGGTTCCAGGAAAGCCTGAAGTCCCGGACCGGCGACAAGGCCGACTGGTATGTCTGGGCCGATCCGCGCGAGGATGGCACGCCGCCGAACAACTGGCTCAGCGTCTTCGGCGGGCCAGCCTGGTCATACCATCCGGCGCGCCGGCAGTACTACTTCCACAAGTTCCTGAAGCAGCAGCCCAAGCTGAACCTCTACAACCACGACGCCCGCAAGGCGGCGCTCGACGTGCTCCGGTTCTGGCTCGACCGCGGCGTCGATGGTTTCCGTCTTGATGTCGCCAATTCCTATCTCCATGACGCGGCCCTGCGCGACAACCCGGCCGTGCCGATGGCCGAGCGCACCGCCCATCACTGGGGACACGCGCCCAACCTGCAGCGTCGCACGCGCGACTCCAACCTGCCCGAGAATCGCGAGGTGCTGGACGAGATCCGCGCGCTGGTTGATCAATACGGGGACAGGTTCGTCTTTGGCGAGTTCTCGGAAGAGCCTGGCCTGCTCGGTCACTTCGCCGGTCGTGATCACGGCCTGCATACGGGCTATACGTTCACCTTCCTCGAGGACCGCAGCTTCCGCCCGCAGGTCTTCGCCGACCACTACGCCTTCCTCAATGCGATAGAGGGACTGTGGCCCTGCGTGACCATGTCGAACCACGACGTGCCGCGCACGGTGACCCGATACGGCCGCTCGCTTGAGCCCAACCCCGCGCTGGCACGCCTTGCGCTCGCGCTCCTGATGTCGCTGCGCGGCACGGTGCTGCTCTACCAGGGCGAGGAACTGGGCCTGCCCGACGGTCCCATCGAGCGCCACCAGATCCGCGATCCCGTGGGCGAGCTTTACTTCCCCTTCAGCAAGGGCCGCGATCCCTGCCGCACGCCCATGCCCTGGGTTGCCGGCAAGCCCAATCACGGCTTCAGCTACGGCGAGCCCTGGCTGCCCGCGGCACCGGCCCATGGCCCGCTCGCTGCCGCAGGCCAGGAGCGCGATGAAGCCTCGACACTGCATGTCGCCCGCGCGCTCATCGCCCTGCGCAAGGCGCATCCCGTGCTGCGCATGGGCGAGATCCGCGTGCGGGAGGCCAGCGACCAGGTTCTTGCCTTCGAGCGTGTCTCCGCCACCGCCCGCGCGCTGTGCGTCTTCAACCTGTCGCGCTCACCCGCCACAGCGGCCTGCGCCCCGGAAGGCCTCACGCCGATCCTCGAGATCGGCAGCGTGGCGCGGGCAGGGGGGCAGTTGAACCTCGGTCCGCTCTCTGCAATCATCTTCGGAGGCAAGGCGCAGGGGGCGTGAAGGCGATGAGGCAGCAGGGTCTGGCACGAAGCCTCGCGCTTGCGCTTGTCGGCCTCACCCTGGCGCTTCCCGCCAGCGCTGCCCCGGACCGCATCCGCTTCCTCGAGGGGCCCGCCGCCCTGACGAAGCTGTCCCCGGAACAGCAAGCCGCACCCGTGCAGGGCTATCTCTCGACCGGCCAGCGTGCCGCGATCGCGTCGTCCATGCTGCCGCCGCCCGTGGCCGGAACGCAGGCCGCAAAGGCCGAGACCGAGCTCTTCCAGTATCTGCAGGGCCTGTCCGCGACGAAGCGCTGGCAGGTGGCGCTTGACGATGACGCCACCGTCTACCCGCGCTTCACCGACCAGATCGGCTTTCGTCTCGACCGCGAGACGACGCCCGCCCTCGTGGCGCTGCTGAACCGCGTTGCCGAGGACACGATGGCCATCGCCGCCGAAGCCAAGGCGCGCAACCCGCGCCTGCGGCCGTATCAGGTGGCCCGGCTCGCCCGCGTCTGCGGCTTTGCGCCAGCGCCGACGCCCGACCCGTCGGCCAGGGGCACGGGCTACCCGTCGGGTCACGCCGCGGTTGCCTGGGGCACCGCGCTCGTCCTCGTTGAGGTTGTCCCCGGCGGGGCGCAGGCCATCATCGGCCGCGCCGTCTCCTTCGGTCAGAGCCGCGTTGTCTGCGGCCTGCATTACCCGGCCGACATCGAAGCCGGCCAGTTCATCGGCAGCGAAGTCCTCGCGAAGGCCTTCGAGGCGCCGGACTTCCGGCGAGACCTCGCCTGCGCGGCGCGCGAGGTCGAGGCTCTCCGGAACGGCCTGAAGCCCGCCGACCTTCCAGCCTGCGCGACGGTCCCCTGAGGATCATGTCCCCGAAAAGAGAAGGGCCGCCCCGGGTGTCCCCGGCGCGGCCCTGATCCATTCGCGATGGTGGCGGCAAGCCGAAGGCCTCAGGCCTCCTTCTTCTTGCCCTTCTTCTTGGGTTCGTCGTCGCCAGCCTCGTCGTCGGCCTTGGCCGACTTCTTGCGCTTGCCTTCGGCCTTCTCCTCGGCAGCCTCGGCTTCCGCCTCGGCGGCAGCGCGCTGGGCGGCCGCTTCCTCGAACATGGCGTCGGCTTCAGCGCGGGCCTGTTCAGCCTCGGTCTGGAGCACGTTCTCGCCACGGGCCTGACGCTCGGCTTCCTCGACCGTGCGCGCGACGTTGAGCGTCACCGACACGCGGACTTCCGGATGCAGCTGCACCTTCACGCCCACGAGGCCAAGCGTCTTGACCGCCTTGTCCAGGATGACCTGGTCGCGGCTGACCGAGATGCCGCCGGCCGTGATGGCGTCGGCGATGTCACGGGTCGAGACCGAGCCATAGAGCATGCCGGTCTCGCCGGCCTGCCGCAGGATGATGAAGGTCTGCTTGTCGAGCTTCGTCGCAACCGCTTCCGCTTCCTTGCGGGCGGCGAGGTTGCGCGCCTCGAGCTGGGCCTTCTGGCCTTCGAACTTCTTGACGTTGTCCTTCGTGGCCCTCAGCGCCTTCTTGCGCGGGAGCAGGAAGTTGCGGGCGAACCCGTCCTTCACCTTCACGACGTCGCCCATCTGGCCGAGCTTCTCGACGCGTTCGAGCAGGATGACTTGCATGGTCGATCCTCCCCTTACGACACGACGTAGGGCAGCAGGGCCAGGAAGCGGGCGCGCTTGATGGCTGTCGCCAGCTCGCGCTGCTTCTTGGCCGACACGGCCGTGATGCGGGAGGGAACGATCTTGCCGCGCTCGGAAATGTAGCGCGACAGGAGCTTCGCATCCATGTAGTCGATCTTCGGCGCGTTGTCGCCAGAGAACGGGCAGGTCTTGCGACGACGGAAGAACGGACGACGTCCGCCGCCGCCACCGCCACCCGCGCCGCCGCCGAAGCCGCCACGATCACCCTGTTCACCAAAGCTCATGATACGGCTCCTTCTTCACCGGCCTCGAAGCCCTCGTCGTCGCGACGGCCCCACTTCGCATCGCGGCGTTCCTTCGCCTGCTTCGCCTGAAGGCCGGCCGACGGGCCTTCCTCAAGCGCATCGACGCGCACCGTCATGTAGCGGATGACGTCTTCGTTGATCCTCAGCTGGCGTTCCATCTCGCCGATCGGGGCCCAGGGCCCATCGATCGCAAGGTGCACGTAGTGGCCCTTGCGGTTCTTGTTGATCTTGTAGGCGAGGGAGCGCAGCCCCCAGGTCTCGACCTTGACGACCTTTCCGCCGCCTTGTTCGATGATGCCTTTGGCCTGTTCGGTCAACTGGTCGACCTGGGCCTGCGCGGCATCCTGGCGCGCAATGAACACATGCTCGTAAAACGGCATGGGAGCCTCCATTTGGCAGCGGCGCCCCTGCACGGCCCCCATGGCTGTGCGAGTGGCGATGGTCCTGCCTTGCTGTCGGACAACTGTCCCAAGGACCCCCGAAGGGTTCCGCGCGAAGGCGGCCGCGGCCGGTTTCAAGAAGGGGCGGACTATACGCATTTGCCTTGCCCCCGCAAGCGGCGTCCTGACCCGCCTGGAAGGGAGAGGGCCGCCGGGCCCCGGATTAGGGCAGTCATGCTGCCACTTTAACCATGTTTCGCCGGGCTTTGGGCCAAATTCGCTGTTACACAAGATACACTTTCGTCAGTGGTTTTGCGTTTTGCCGGTTCTCGACCTCCATCCGCCGCCCTCGCATCAGAGGAACATATAAGGAACATTTGCCGCCAGTGCAAGGCTCCATCGCGTCGCATCCGGCGCGCCTCGTATCCGAGTGCGCCATCTGCAACGCCCGGCCGTTCGTCCGCGAGCCGGTAATCTTTCATTAACCACGCCCCTTCATTCCTGTCCCCGCATCAATAAGGACGACGAATCATGACCTTCAGGACTGCTCTTCTGGGCGCCACGGCCTCCCTCCTGTTCGCCGGCGGCGCGCTCGCCCACGACCACGCGCAGAAAAGCTGGTACGTGAGCCTCGGGGCCGGCCTGAACTGGATCGGGGATGACGCCGCCCTTGGCTACACAAGCGGCGTGTTGTCATCGACGTCCCAGTACTCCTACGACACCGGCCACGTCGTGGCAGGCGCCATCGGGCGCGACTTCGGCGCGAACTGGCGCGTCGAGCTTGAGGCGGCCTTCCGCGGCAACGACGTCGACCAGGCATGTCCGTTGTCGGGTACATGTGTTGCCAGCAATGCCGACGTGTCCGAATTCTCGCAGATGGTCAACGTCATCTATGATGTCCCCGCAGCCGAGCGCTGGGAGGTGTCCGTTGGTGCGGGCCTGGGCGGCAACCTCGTGACGGCAAGCGGATTGGTGCCCCAGGACATCGACGACTATGTCTTCGCCGTCCAGATCCTGTCGCAGGTTTCCTATCACCTGAGCGATCGCATCAGGCTGTTTGCCGACTATCGACACATGGAACTGGGGAACACCGAACTCGTCCGGCCAAGCGCCCAGAACCAGAGCATCGAGATCGAGAAGGCCGACACCTCGCTCATGCTGGGCCTGCGCTACGACCTGCAGCGCGACGCCGCCCCGAAGGTCGAGGAGCCCAAGCCGGAAAAGCCGCTGGCCGAGGCCCCCAAGCAGTTCATCGTCTTCTTCGGCTTCAACAAGTCGACCCTCACCCCCGAAGCCATGCGCGTCGTCGCCGACGCCGCCGAGGCCGCCAGGAAGCACGGCTCCGCCGCGATCGCCATCGTCGGTCACACCGACACGTCGGGCTCGACCGACTACAACATGGCCCTCTCGATGCGCCGCTCGCAGGCCGTCAAGGACAACCTGATCGCCCAGGGCATCGACGGCGCCATGATCTCAACCGGCGGCCGCGGCGAGAGTGAGCTGATGGTCACCACCGGCGACGGCGTCAAGGAACCCCAGAACCGCCGCGCCACGATCGACCTGAAGTAACCCCACCCCCGCACGCTCTCACTCCCTCGGGTGCAGCACCTGCGGTGCGCACCCATTCCCTCACGTCGTGAGGGAGAAAGAAACCTGTCTCCCTCACGAAGTGAGGGAGTACCCACGCGGCACGCGTGGGGGAGGGAGTTTTTCCCGCTGCCCTATGCCGCCACCGCGGCGCCGGCGGCGAGCCCCGCCTCTCGCAGGAGGCGCGCCTGTTCGCTGGCGCTGCGATAGAGGAAATCGCGTGGCAGGCCCTGCCGCACGCTGGCCTGGCAGCCGGGCGACTTTGGATCCATGCGCCGCTCGGCCAGGCGCGCCACAAGCTTCAGCGCCAGCCAGTCTGCGGTCGTCAAATCATACGCGCGCCCAAGCGCCAGCTTCTCGCGCACGAGCGGCGGCAGGATCGACACCGACGCGCGCGCCAGCGCCCGGTGCAGGAAGCGCGGCACGTTCGGCGCCGCCTTGCCCGACTGGATGATGTCGAGGAACTCGGTCACGATCGGATGCGGCTCGAAGCGCGGCGCGAGACGCTCCATGAAGGCCAGGAACTCGCCCTGGGTCTTCGGCGTGTTGTTGGCCCCGTAGAGCTTCGCCACCACCCCGCCATCGCGATAGAAGCGGTCTTTCTCGGCATCCGTCAGTGGCGAGACAAAGCGGTCATAGGCATTCAGGAATCCATAGGCCGCCGTCGCGGCGACCCAGTCGAGCAGTTCGGGATCCAGCGCCTTGTAGGCCTCGCCCTTCGGCGTCTGCCCCTCAACGCGCGCATGCATGTTGGTGACGCCCTGGATCACGCGGCGCGCCGCGCTCTCCGGGCCATAGCAGCCCACCATCGCCGCAATGCCGGTGCGCTTCGAGCGCCCGATCGGATCTGCCTTGTAGGTCGAATGATCCCACACGCCCGACCGGATCCGCGCGTCGGCGAACTCCATGAGCACGGCCGCAACCCCGCCGATCCCCAGCGCCACCTGGTTCTTGAAGATGCGCCACTGCAGCGACGAGGGATGCTGCAGCGAGCGTTCGCCCGCAGGCGTCTCGAAATCGATCTTCCAGCCGAGATAGGATTGGGGTTCCGTCGTCATATCGGGTCCTCGCGCGCCAGCGATTTGCACCGAACATAACAAAGGTGACGCCGCCGTCCAGAACCCTTTGCGCAACGCGAGCGCTCCGTAGGGTCAGTTGCGCACGTCAGTCCGGGCAGTGAATGACGCTGCAGAAGCCGTCGTCGCGCGCGAGGGCGCTATCGACGATGGTGAACACTTCCTCAGGCACGCCGAGCCGAACATGCAGCCCCGTCATGCGCGCTTCCTGGTACATGAGCGGGAACCCATGCGAAAGGTAGCCACTGTTCAGCGTGCGGGCGATGCGTTCGGCCCGCAGGCGGGAGTAGTTGCCCTTCATCAAGGCAACCGCGTTCTTGTGATAAACTCGCATGGCGGTGTCAGCCTTGACGGCATGTCTCAGAGCATCATCATCCATGTCTCGCACCCTCTTATGCCTCAGAAGTGAGGCAAGGGCGGCGGCTGGAACATTGCCATATTGAACGTCGATTGGTCCCAGGGTCGCAATTTCCGACATGAAGATCTCGTTGCCCGTCAGGGCCAATATCGTACCGGCCGAGAAAGCTTCATAGGGAACAAAAAAGGTCTTCCGTCCCTTGTGCGCCTTCAGCGCCCTCACGATCTGTCCAGCTCCAAGTGCGCTGCCTCCATGCGTGTGGAGGATGATATCGAGATCCATATCAGCCGGCGTAGCACGAATGGCCTTGATCGCCTCGGCTGTGGTCTGGGAGCCAACCCTCTTTTCACTCATCCCTTCAGAATGAATAATGGAAACAAGGCGTGTTCCCCGCGTGGTTTCAAGCGAGACCATCGCATCCCGGACATCACCGATAGGACAGGCTGCGCTGCATGTCGGCGCAATTGATACCGTTGGACCAGTGGCGGCGCGCTTGCTGGAAAGCAGCTTGACCGTGTCATTGGAGAGTTGGATCTCGTCAAGAAGCCCCGCCGTAGCGACCTTGAGGCCCCATGACCGCAATTCCTCAGCGTATAGGGGGTGCCCGTTATGAAAGGCGCCACGGCCAATCTCGCGAGCGATCTTGCGCCATCGCCTTACCCTGCGTGACCTCAAGAGCAAACCCGCCAGCCATTCCGTCTCCCGCGCGTCCTGCTCAAGTCCATGAAGTTGAACAAGGGCAGCCTCTGACATGTGCCGACGGGTTTTCAACGACGCAGCCGAGAGTGTTGCTGCGACATCCTTGATATCAAGCACCAGCGCCGCATCCGCAGGCATCATGATTTCATCTGCAGCCAGCGCCAGAAGTCCAACCGGACCAAAATACTGAAAAGGAATGATCGCAGTGACCTTGCCCGAATGTGCCTCAAGCACTCGCGCAATATGACGGACAAGGGACACGCTCCCAAAAAGCTGGCGCACGAGTAAAAGGTCGATAGGTTGTTCTTTGGGAATGTGACGGTACTGGAAGAGGAACTCTTCAAGAAGGAAGGGGTCTGAATCATCCCCACTAGGCGCACGATGCTGATCATCCGCCCCCAGAACCACCACATGCGACTTCCGCGCCCGCGACAGAGAGCGAAGCAATTCCTGCGGATCAGCACTTGGCGCGGCCTTCAGTGATGCAGGCGCATCCGGCCGCAAGGGGTTGGTCGCACTCGTCCCGATCGATGCGCGCTTCTGCTTTCGCAGGGCGGCGGCGACAAGTGCCAACAAGGCAGCGACCGTCACGGCCGCACCAGCAACCATCGCACCATGATCGAGATAGAAGCCGACGGCGTCGAAGAGGGCGCTCATGCGAGGATCCATGGGTGCAAGGACGGACGGGCCAGCAGGCGCCGGCAATCCTACTTCCCTACACGTATCGCCAGGACCTTCCCACGCGTTTCCCATAGGCCGGGAAATGTGTTTTCAGTTTCGTGCGCCCGAAGTCACGGTTTTCGCCAGAAAGCGGAATGAAATCCTCCCGGACTCGCCTCATTGGCGAAACCGGCCGGTCGGCGATGCCTGGTCTTCCCGCTCCCGGCCACTGCGTGAAGCCCGGTCCGCATCAACAGCCTCGCCGTCACCCCGCACGATGTCCGTCAGCAGCACATTGTAGCGGTGCCACTCCTCGGCAGAGGCGCGCGGGAGTAGGGGGTCTTGAAATTGATAAGGTATCAAACCAAAAAGGGTATGGCATCAAAGCAAATGGAGCCGACCATGACATCGCGAAGGAACGTTCTGAAACTGATCGGGGGCGGGGTCGTTGTGGCCGCCGCGGCGGGCGCCGGTTTCGTGGCAACAAGCGGACCGTCCGAGGCGGCGCGCGATCCATGGCGCAAGGCCGGCAAGTATGCGGAATTCCGCCGCCGCGCTCTGTCCTTCGCCTTGCTGGCACCCAACCCGCACAACCGCCAGCCCTGGCGCGTCCGGCTGGAGGGCGAGAACGCCCTGACCCTTTATTGCGACCTTGGCAGGCGCCTGCCAGCCACCGACCCCTTCGACCGCCAGATCACGATCGGCTGCGGCGCTTTCCTTGAACTCCTCGTTCAGGCGGCGGCCCAGGATGGTTATCTGGCGACCATCACGCCCTTCCCGGAAGGCGAGGACCTCAAGACCCTCGACCAGAGGCCGGTTGCCCATGTGTCCTTCACCAAAGGCGGGGCCTCACCTGAGCCATTGTTTGCCCATGTGCTGGCGCGGCGCTCGAACAAGGAGATCTACGAGCCTCGCGACGTGCCCGCCGACGCCTTGCAGCAGATTGCAGAGGCAGGGCGTGTGTTCAGCCTGTCGTCCGACACGGTCGGCAACAACAATCTTGCCGCACGGCTTCGCGACCTGACGTGGCGCGCCCACCTGAAGGAGGTCACCACGCCGGCAGCAAACCAGGAATCCGTGGACCTGATGCGTATCGGAGCCGCTGAAGTCGCCGCCAACCCGGACGGGATCGAACTGGAAGGTCCGATCTTCGAAGCGGGACGATTGCTGGGCTTCATGACGCGGGAGACCATGGCGGATCCATCGTCGACCGCCTTCCAGCAAGGTCTCGAGCTCTATCGCTCCATGGCCATGTCAGGCCGGGCCTTCGGCTGGATCGTGAACGACAACCAGTCGCGCATCGAACAGATCAATGCAGGCCGCGCCTATGTGCGGCTGAACCTCAAGGCCACCAGCCTGGGCCTTGGCATCCACCCCTGGAGCCAGTCCCTGCAGGAATATGCCGAGATGAAGGATCTCTATCGCGAGGTCCATGACCTGCTCGCAGGCGGACGTCGCATCCAGATGCTGTATCGCATAGGATATGGTCCTCAAATCACGCCAACCCCGCGACGCGGACTGGACGCGCACCTTGTCTGAACCACCGGACGTGCAGGGCGAGAAGCCAACGCACGAGCAGCTCCTCTTTCGACTGCTCAACGAGATTGGCATCGTCAACCAGCTGGCAGCCACGGCTTTCGAGCGCATGCTGCCGCATGGCTTGACGCGCGCCCAGTTCACGGTGCTCAACCATTGCATGCGCCTGGGCGACAACAAGACGCCGGCACGGCTCGCCGAAATTCTTCAGGTCACGCGCGGAACGATGACAAGCACCCTGGCGCGGCTTGAGGAGAAGGGTTTCATCCGCATCGAACCGGATGAGGTTGACGGCCGCTCGAAGCGTGTCCTGCTGACGCGCAAGGGCAGGGCGGCGCGTGACGATGCGGTACGGGCGTCTCTTCCGATCCTGTCACAGGCGACCAGTGCCCTTCCCAGGGAACTCGTCGAGCGCATGCTGCCGCAGATCGAGCTCATCCGCTCCTGGTTCGACAAGAACCGTGTAGAGTGACCATGCGACCCTCAGAGTGGGTCTGGAGTGCATGATTTTCTTCCAACAAGACTTGGTCAGCGCTGCGATGGAAGTGAATTGATCAACCGCATGAGCATCAGCGTCAATGCCAGGCTGCCGAGCAACAGGACCGCTACGCCTGCACCATCCGAGAGCAACGGCTGGCGCGTT